>JADMIO010983807.1_pt1 | contig 131094 bp, 102 predicted proteins | sample 8958161 | NCBI WGS metagenome assembly JADMIO01 (sample SAMN16585339, study PRJNA669376) | soil metagenome | isolation source: Crop rotation soil | place: USA: Cullars Rotation, Alabama | collected 2011
CGCGACAACTTGTCCACGTGGAATTCTAAGCTTAGGATCCCAATGTGCTGGAAAGAGTACAACGGACGTCGCCGGGTCAGCGCGAGGTAAAGCATCCCGATCGCCAGCGGAAGCAGGCACATCGAAGTGAGGTGCGGGCCTTCTCCGTAAACCACCAGCGTATGCAGGCGCCGAGCGGCGAAAATGCCTCCGGCATCGAACCGCACTTCCCGCGAGAGCAGGCACGCGGGCGAAAACAGGCTGTAGCCAAGGGCGGCGGCGAACGCTGCGCCGCGATGGTTAGAGAGGCGCCACACCATCCAGAACAGAGTCACCGGCGCCAGTGAATACACCGTCGCGGTGACCAGGTGATGCGCTAGGCCGGGCGAAACGTGGGTGACCGCGATCACCGCTCCGCATACCCAGTGCAACAACGGCGGATATGTGTCGGGATACGGAATGCCGCCGTACCAAAGGGGGAACCAGTTTAGCGACGTGAAGTGGGCGGCGATGTAGCGCGCAAGTCCGATGTAGGCGGCCTCAATCGACCCCATCTGGTGCGTGTAATCGGTGAAAAAAAGAGGCAGCGTGATCCAGGCGTTGAGAACGAAGAGGAACGCCGCGGCGGCGATGGTGCGCAGCCGGTCTGCGCGCGAATCGACCACACCGTTGCCCTGAGCTCCGCCGACGCCCTTCACTGCACTGTCTCGGGCGCAATGCGGTAAAAGCGGGCAGCGGTGAGCCCGAGTAGACTCTCGCGGATCTCAGTGGGGATCGCTCCAATCGATTGCGTGAAGGCCGCCAGCGCCTCCTTCCAGGTGCCCTCCGGAAGGTAGCTGGGCCAGTCGCTGCCGTACATCAGTCGGTCCGGGCCAAACGTACGCAAGGCGTGGCTAACCACCGGGCGGAACTGCTCGACGCGCCAGCGCGTCGGTGCGTCCGTGATCAGACCGCTGATCTTCGCACAGAGCGGGGCGTGCGCGGCGGCGATCTCCAGATCGCGCGCCCACTCGTCGAAAGGCCTGGTCATAAGCGAGGGCCGTCCGACGTGGTCCAGCACAAGCCGAAGTGCGGGGAAGAGCGCGGCAATCGCGGGCACCAGTTCGGGTCGCGGCGGCAGGTCCAGCGTGAGACCACGGCGAGCGAGTTCGGACAGGCCTGCGGGCAACGGCTCATCCTCGAAAGAGTAGCAGACGCCACGGAACTTAGGGTATCGTTGCAAGCCGTCCAGGACGTATCCCAGATCCGGCGAAGTCAGGTCCGCTTCGATCACGATGGCTTTGACGAATTCCGCGTCCGCGAACGCCAGCAGGCCCGCGTCGCCTGCCATCACGGTGGCTTCGAAGCGATTGCGCTTCAGTATCGGGTGGAGCAAAGCAGGCGAATATGCGGCTGTGAAGTGCTGGTGACTATCGATACGCAATGGAAAATCTAGAAGATGAAGCTGAGGCCGCCGCGGAAGCTGCGCGGCGTTTCTACCAGCAATACCTGCTGCCCACCCACCGCGCCGAGCGGCAGGTAACCCTGCGCCAGCAGATTGCGCAGATCCGCGGTGACCTCCATGCGCCATGGCAGGAGGCCCAGTCCAGGAATGGGCTGGCGGACCATTACGTTCAGACCGGGCATCGGGCGAACCGCCTGAATGCTGTAGAGGTGTCCGGGCATCACGAAATTGTGGTCGCCGTTCCACTGGTAGCTGGCGATCATGTGGGTGCCGGTCCACGGGGAAGTGGCCGCGATCCGCGCGGTGGCGGACCTTTTACGTCCGGCATGGATCAGCGCCCGAAGTTCATCTGGACTGTTGCTGACCACGTCCGTTGGCCGGGCGGTGAGTGCGCCCATGGAGCCGTATATCAGGGTGGCGGACAAATGCTCCCCGAAGCTCTGCGTGACGCTGGCGGTATATCCCGCGCTGTGGAAATCGCCTGCGTTGAAGGTCGAGGAACCGGTGAAGAGGTCGGGCAGGATATCTGCTCCGGAAAAGAGATCGGAGGGGCCTTGCATCGAAAGCGCGGCGTTGCTGATGCTTTCCCGAAACGCGCTGAGCTGGTAACGGCGGCTGCCGATCTTGCGCGAGTAGCTGATCTCCACGTTCTGGCCGCGTTGAATGCGGGGCCGTCCCGCCCGCATGCTGATTCTCGGGAACAGGGCCAGAGTATTGAGATCCTGCTGAAATTCGGTGTCCTCTCTGGATCTACCGGCCAGATCGGGGCGGGCGTCACCGGATGTGAAGGCGACTTCGATCTCGTCGCCGTCCCCGGTATCGTACGCCAGGCGGGCGTACGGGCTCGCGTAATTCAGGTGGTCCGTAAATGAGACCGAGTTCATGGTGAACCCATACTGCGCGACCAGGTGCTCGGTAATCTCGGTGCGGTCGTCGAAGCTGGCCGACATGGAGCGCAACATCGGCGCCGCCGCGTCCTGTCCGGCAAGCGCTGAACCCATGCGGCCGGGCGCGAAAAGCTGCCGCATTGTCACCGAAAACTCAGGCGTGCCTCCAGCCATGCTACGGCTGTAACTGGTCCGGAATGCGGCGCTTGGAACCCCGGTCTGCGAACCGTACCCGAGATTTCCGCTGACCTGCAGCATATTGCTGCCGTACAGCGATGTGGCCAGCGCGAAAGCAGTTCCGAGATCGGCTTCGCTGCCGACGCCGGGCACCGGCGCAGCATCTCCTGCCGAAACCTTCACGACACCGCGGGTCTCGCTGAACACCGCGCCCCGGCTGGCGCCGGACTGACTCTTCGTGTCCCTGGCCAGAGCGTCCGGGGTAAAACGCATGACCGGCCGCGTGGGGCTGGCGCTGCGCAGAACCCACTTCCACTCGTCGCTCATCATGCTACCGCTTTCGACCGCCGGATAGGAGAATTGGATCGAGCTAAACAGCGTGTTCATGTTGACATTCAACAGGCTGCGCATGCCCGGCTGCACCAGGATCAGGCGGCGAGCCGGAACGAATGCCGCCAAGGTGACCTTTACCGAGTAGACGTCGGGAAGCAGGCTGAGGAACTGGAATGCGCCTCGCTCGTCGCTGAGGACTTTGAGAAATTGGCGATCCTGCCGGTTGAAGAGAATGACGCTGGCGCCCATCTGCGGCGTGCCCGCCGCATCGAAAACGAACCCGCTGATCGCGCCCGATAGCTTAGCCGGGGTGACCGCCAGAGCCGGTGTCGCGCCGAGGGACACCAACCCAGCCGCCAACAAAAACGCAATCGGCTTGTGCGTCATAGCGTTCAGCATTCCGACGCTCATCAACGTGAAACGGTTTCGCCCAACCGATCTGCAGTTGGACGGGACACTTCCCCGCCTACAGCTTTAGGTTACCGTAAATTGGGCGGACGGGGTGAGGGTCTGGTTCCGGTTTTTGTCGGTGATCTTCACCTTGAGGGTGTAAGTACCTGGCGCCAGACCATTGAGCGGAAGAAGTTTTTCAATTGTTACCTGGTTCGCAGATGCCCCTGGGATCTGCGCCACATCTTCGCTGACCTCGAAAATCTTCTCATTCGTGCCGTTCTTCGTGACTTCGTACGTAACTTCACCTGTCGGCACCCGGTTGTCGCCATCCGTCCCGAAATTGTAGACCTTGAGATAGATCCCCATCTTTTCGTCACGTTTGAAGGCATCGCCCACACGCGGCCGGACTTTAGTCGTGCCGATAACAAACTGCCCCATACCGATGCTCTTGGTCGGTACCTTCTCAATCAGGTCGGCCAGCACGATATTGCTTGCCGAAAGCTTCTCTCCATCCAGCCGCGGCACCGTGATGGCGATCTCGTAGCTGTTGAGATTCCCGCCCACCACGTCCTTCGCCACGACGTTCAGGCGATACGTGCCGGGTGGCAGCGGGACGGTCGTATTGTAGATGCTCTTGCGCTTCACCCACTCGGGCAATTGTTCCTGCAGGCAGGCCACTTCCACCGTGTTCTCGAAGGTGGTGACGATGCGTCGGCTCATGGTCGTGACCTTGCCGAAGATGTTCACGCTGGCCTTCTGCAACCCGTCCTTATTCTGGAACTGCAGGTCCTTATTGTCGAACTGGAGCGTGATGAAGCTCAGCACGCTCGCGTCGGTAAGCGGGAAGAAATCCTCGCGCACCTTCATCGGCAGAATGTTGTAGCTGATCCGCGAATTGACCGCGGCCTCCAGGTCCTTGAACTTCACCGCCGGCGGGCGCTGCAACTTGGCGAACTGCTCCAGCCGGTTGAACTCGTTCATCTTTTGCGTCTCCGCGCCGAACGGGACGCCCAGGTGAGTGCCATCGGTCCGGTTGAAGCGGTCCGTCTTGCTCGAAAGCCCCATCTGCTCCATCATGGTCAGTCCGGCGTTAGGTACGTACAGCAGCGCGTCCTTCTCTGACGGATCCATCGTCATGCGGTACTCGCCCGACATGGTGGGATCCACGAATTCGATGATGATATCGCTGCCCACGCCTTCGATGTAGCGATAGCGCCACTGCTCAAACGGGAACGTGGATGTAGTGCCGCCGCCCTCTTCCGGGGGACGTTCATAGCTGCCGCCCGAAGGGTGGGTCTCTTTCTCATCCGGCGGCCCGTAGGTGATGTAGATGCGGCCGCGGTCGGTCTTCCAGCCGGGGATGCCGCTCGCGAACTGCTCATTGGCGTACGCGATGCGGCGATAGTGCTCTTCCTTGAACTCGTTCTCGATCGTGTCCGGGGTGGGGTCGCGGCGAAGCCAGAACTGTTCGATGAACTGCTCCCGCTCTTCATCGGTCTGCAGGCGTTTAAACGCCGTGCGTTCTTCGTCCGTGATGATATACGCCACGTCCTCGTTGAGCCACTTCCGATAGGGGGTCTCCAACTCCTTGCGGAGTTTCTCCTCTTTCTTCCGGCGCTCCTTCTCGGTCATGGGCCGCGCCACGGTCTCGCGCGGCGCGGAAGTATTCTTTTTGTCCTGCTTCTGTGGAGCGGCAAAAATGCCGATCGAGAGAAGTGTAGACAGGGAAAGGCCGGAAATCGAAAGGCGTCGGGCGTTCATACAGCTCACCGCTTCCTCGCACAGGGACTGAAAATCAGCTGAAATCTATTTTAGATCGAATAAGTTAGTGCGGTCAATCCGTGAATTCGACGCCACACTGTGTCCATCGTCATCGATCTGTCATACACTGTAACCTGAATTTAACACGAGGAGGCGCCCGTGCGGCGCACGGTCCATCGCTCAGAAGCCGGGGTTGCCGTGGCAATCGCATTGATTTCACTGGCCCACGCGTCCGACTCGTTGCCTCCCCCGCCCGCCCCGTCGGCCGCCGCGGCGCAAGCACGCAACTTCCTGCGCGCCGGACGGCTTCCGCAAGCTGAACAATCGATCCGTACCGCTTTGGAAATGACTGGGGCCGATGTTGCCTGGTCTCTGGCCGGCGAACTCGCCCTCCGCCGCGGCGATTTCGAATCGGCCCAGCGTTCGCTCCAGCGCTCCGTGGCGCTAAACCCCTCAAATGCGCGCGCGTGGTGGGGGCTCGGCCGTATCGAACAGCTCCATTTTCGAAGGGATGCCGCGCGCGATCTGTTTGCCCGGGCCTATCGCCTGGATCCTCGGGATCCTGATGTCCTGCTCTCCTATTTGAACTTCGTGACCGCTCCCGCGGCCCGCGCTGTATTGCTGCGCAACTTGATCGCGCTCGTGGGGGATACTGAACCGGAGCGGGCGATGCACGCCCGGGGCCAACTGGAACTGGAGACCCGGCTGGCCGGGCGCGAACCGGGACTTCTCGCCAGCCCGTACGTGGCATATCGCATCCCGCTAAGCGGATTTCGCCCCGCCGGGCACGCTCCGCGCGGACTGATCGCGACTGCGCGTATCAACGGTGGCCGGCCCTTGCGGCTCCTGCTGGACACAGGCGCGCGCGGCCTGTTGCTCCACAAATCCGCAGCGCGCGATCTGAACCTGGAGTTGTTGGCCGCTTCCCAGGTGGGCGGATTAGGGCGGGGAGCCCCGGTGGAATCCACCCTATCCCTCGCCAGCACAGTCGCTTTCGGCGATCTCGAGTTTCGCAATTGTCTGATTGAGGTGTCCAGCCGGGTTGTGGCGGAAGATGTCGATGGTGTGCTGCCACCGAGCCTCTTCGAAGGCTTCCTGCTGCGCATCGATGCCGGCGCGCGGGTGCTGGCTTTGACGCCGCGCCTCCCCAGCGACGAGCCCCTGCCTGCCGATGCTCCGACGGTCCTGAATCTTGACAATCTGCTGCTCGTGCGCACCGAGATCTCAGGCGGACACGGCGGCTGGTTCCTCTTGGACACGGGCGCGGCGTTTACGTCCGTCCGTACCGATTCGGCATCACCCGGTGCGCGCACGGCATCGGTCGATCTGGCGGGTACACAAGGCGCTGTCGGCGCGTTCCGCGTTGCGCCGGTCTCGATGAAGGTCGCGGGCCGTTCACTGCCCGATCCGGAGGCGATCGCGCTGGATCTGGGCCGGCTCAGCCACAGAGAAGGCATCGAGATCGCGGGCATATTGGGGTATTCGACCCTGAGCCGCTGGCCCGTAACCATCGATTTCCGCAACGGGCTGGTTCGCCTCGGCGACTCGCAGTAAAGCTCTCGCGTTCCGACCGTCGCCGCTAGGGCGGTTCGCCAGCATGTACCATGAACCTATGCGGTCTGTTGTTTTTGGGCTGTTGTCCGCGCTCTGTTTGGGCGCGGGCACAACCGCCGATGTGGCCCGTTCCATTCGCGAGATCGGCTTCGACCGTACCGAGTGCTACCGGGTCCGCGATCTCCTCATCAGCCAGGAGGACATTCGCATCTACCTCACCGATGGCTATCTGATTTTCAGTCAGCCGGTCGCCGGACGCCGCGTGGCCGCCGTATTCACTACCGATGTGGATGGGGGCGACGGCGAGGTCCTGCTGCTGCCCTCCGATCGCGCCGAACGTCGTTCCCTGGCCGCTTACACCGATTCCCCCAATCTCGACGAACACATCAAGACCGCGGTCTTTCTCTTCACCGGCGACCTCTACCGGAACCTGACCTCGCAAATGGGCAATAACCCCGCGAATCGTAAGGCTCCGGACATGGGACGGGTGCTCGAAGAGCAATGGACCCCCGTGCTTCGCAACCTGGGCGCCAGTTACCAGACCCGCATGACGCTCGACCTGGTGGGCGGTCCGGCCTGGAAGCAGGGCCTTTTGGCAGCGCTCATGAGCGGCTCGCGCCTCGGCAACTTCGACCTGGTCTACGATCCTGACAACAACGAGCAAATTTCCCTCGGAACCGTGGCCGTCCGCGACAATCGTGCGTTTTTCAACACCTGGGCCAGTTTTCCCTCGAAATCGGCGCGGCTGAATCCGCAGCCGGCTGCCCGGGAAATGGACCTGCGCGACTATCGCATCGAAGCCACCGTCAATCCCGATCTCTCCATGGACGTCGTTACCCGGGTCAAGGTGAAGGCCATCGCGGACGGCATCGCCTCGGCGCCCTTCGATATTGCCGGCGAGATGGAAGTCGGGCAGGTGACGGTTGATGGCGTTCCCGCCGAAGTGCTGCAAGCCGAATCACTTCGCGTCAACCTGACCCGATTCGGCAATCACCTGTTTCTGGTCACCCTGAAAGAGCCGCTGCGCGCCGGCCGCGAGTACGAATTCGAGTTTCATCATTCCGGCAACGTGATCCACGATGCGGGTGAACACGTCTTCTTCATCAGCGCGCGCGCCAACTGGTACCCCGCCTTCGGAGTGCGCTTCACTACCTTCGATCTCCTCTTCCGCTACCCGCGCGAATACGATCTGGTGAGCGCGGGAGACGTGGTGGAGGACCGCGCGGAGGGCGAATGGAAGATTACTCGCCGCCGTACCAGCCAGCCGATCCGCGTCGCCGCTTTCAACTTAGGTAATTTCGAACACGCACGCCTGGAGCGCGGCGGCTATGTGGTGGACGTCTGCGCGAATCGCAGACTCGAAACCTCATTGCAGCCCCGGCAGATTGCGACGCCGCTGCCTCCCCTAACCGGCATAGCCCGGCGCCGTACCGACCAACTCGCCATGCCGCCGCCGCAGAACGAGGCCGTCCCCAGTCCCACCGAGCATCTGAACGCGCTCGCGGCGGAGGTGGCCAACGCGCTCGATTTCATGGCCGGAAAATTCGGCCCGCCCGCGCTTCCGCACCTCACCGTCACCCCCATTCCGGGTACGTTCGGCCAGGGTTTTCCGGGCCTGATCTATCTCTCCACGCTTTCCTACTTCCGGCAGTTGCCCCCGCGCCTGAACAACGGGAGCTTAACGAACAACCTGTTTTTTCAGGATGTGCTGCAGGCGCACGAGACCGCGCACCAGTGGTGGGGCAACCGGGTGGCGGCGGCCGGCTATCGCGACAACTGGCTGATGGAAGCACTGGCCAACTACTCCGCGCTTCTTTACCTGGAGAAGCGCCGTGGGGCCCGCGCCATGGATCTGATGCTCGAGACCTACCGCGATAACCTGCTGCTCAAGAGTGAGAACGGCCAGGTGGTGGATTCGGCCGGCCCGATCGTCCTTGGAACCCGCCTGGAAAGTTCGATCGAGCCGCGTGCATGGCGCGCCATCACCTATGGCAAGGGATCGTGGATCATGCAGATGCTGCGCGCCCGCATCGGCGACGAGAGATTCACCGCCATGCTCGGTGAGATTGCCAGACGCTACGACCGCAAGGAAATCTCGACGGACGAGTTCCGCAGCGTGGCCGCCGGCTTCCTTCCGCCTAAGTCCGACGATCCCAAGCTCGAGACATTCTTCGGACAATGGGTCTACGGCACCGGCATTCCCTCCGTGAAAATGACCTATTCCGTGAAAGGGGCCGCGCCTAATGTGAAGGTGACCGGTACTGTCACGCAGTCCGACGTGGATGAGGATTTCACTGCGCTGGTGCCCATCGAGATTCAGGTCGCCCGCGGCAAGGCCGTGACCCAATGGGTGAGGACGAGCGATACGCCGGCCACCTTCAGCGTGGCGCTGAAGACCCTGCCGTTAAAGGTGACGCTCGATCCCCATCACGCCCTGCTGAGGAAGTAATTCGCGTAGCGATTCTCGCCGGGCGAGCAGCGCGGTCCGTTCCAGCCCCCCTGCCATAATGAAGAAGCTTGAGGGGATTAACGTTACTTGCCATCGCAGTCTGCGCCCATGCCCAGATGCGCCCGATGAATATGAGCCGCATGAATATGAACCGCGCCGGCATGTACCTGATGAATATGTCGAGCGGCACCGGTATGAACCCCTACTCGTGGCAGATGCCGATGTGGATGCCGCGTGCCGGCTCATGGAACCTCATGGTAATGGGACAGGCCTTCGTGATGGACATACAGCAGAGCGGTCCTCGCGGCGGAGACAAGCTTATCTCCACCAACTGGTTGATGACCGGCGCGGAGCACTCGCTCGGCCGGGGGAGCATCCTGCTGCAGGGCATGTTCAGCCTGGAGCCGGCTACCGTCACGAATCGCGCTTATCCGCTTCTCTTCCAGACCGGCGAGACGGCTTACGGCCGGCCGCTTATCGACGCGCAGCATCCTCACGACCTCGTTATGGGCCTGGGCGTGCACTACGCACGGCCGCTCGATCGCGACACCATGCTGCAGCTCTACTACGCGCCGGTGGGCGATCCCGCGCTCGGGCCGGTTGCCTTCCCGCACCGCGCCAGCGCCTTCGAACTGCCGGAGGCAACCCTGGGGCACCACTGGCAAGACTCCACGCACATTGCCAACAACGTGGCCACAGTGGCCGTGCGGCATCGCTGGCTGCGCGTGGAGGCTAGCGGCTTTTTCGGGCAGGAGCCCAATGAGAACCGCTGGAACATCGATTGGGGCGGAATGGATTCGTACTCGGCGCGCGTCTCCGTGGCGCCCACTAGCAACTGGATGGCGCAGGTCTCGGCCGGACGCCTGGCCCACCCCGAGCGGCAGGAACCCGGCGATGTGGTCCGCACCACCGCGTCCTTGCACTACACCAGGCCTCTCGATCGCGGCACGTCCTGGTCGACCAGTTTGATCTGGGGCCGCAACAGCCCTACCGGCCGCGAGTCCGTTCACGATTCCACAAACTCGTTCTTAGCGGAGACGCTCTATCCCGTCTCCCGCCGCGATTTTCTTACCGGGCGCTTCGAAGCGGTGGACAAGGACGAGCTTTCGGTCGCCGGCACGCATCGCGTGTTAGCGTGGACCGGCGGGTACACCCGCGATATCGGTACCTTCCAGGGCATCGAGACCGGCTTGGGCATCAACGCCACCGCCTACCACATTCCAGACGCGCTGCAGCCCGCGTACGGCGAACACCCCTGGGGCGTCAACGTGTATCTGAGGGTTCGGATAAAACCTTGAGGTGACGCCAGACCTGCGAAATCGGTAGCCCCATCACGTTGAAGTAGCAGCCTTCGATCCTTTCCACGAAACGGGAGCCCAGGCCTTGAATCGCATAGGCCCCGGCCTTGTCCATCGGCTCGCCGCTGTTTACGTAGTCGTCGATCTCGGCCTCGGTGAGCGGTGCGAACCATACGGCAGTCGTAGCCTGATCGCGTATCGCGTGCTCGCCCTGGCGCAGGCAGATGCCGGTGAGTACTTCGTGCCGCCTGCCGGATAACAGATGCAGCATGCGGCGGGCGTCGGCCTTGTCCACCGGCTTCGCGAGAATCTCGCCCAGGATCGCGACCGTGGTGTCGGCGGCGAGCACGATCTCATCGGGTGCGGAATCGATCGCCCGCGCCTTGGCCTCCGCCAGGCGCCGCACATAGGGACCGGGGCGTTCGGCTTCGAGCAGGCTTTCATCCACCTCCGCCGCCCGGATCGTGAAGGGAATGCCGGCGTTGCGCAGAATTTCGGCGCGGCGCGGCGATTGACTGGCGAGAACAAGCATTCGATATGTAGAATTGTCGCAGAATGAAAAATCTGACGAAGGCCCTCGGAGTCAAGCCCGGTTCGCGCGTGAAACTCTCGGACATCGACGCTTCCGATACACACGGCTTGCAGAAGGCCAAGGTGGAAGATCTCTTTCCCAAGGTCCTGGATCGCCTGAGCGTCCTTCAATACCTGCTGTATGCCGAAGGCAAGCGCGCGCTGCTCGTGGTGCTGCAAGGTATCGACGCGGCCGGAAAGGACGGCACCATTCGTCACGTGATGACCGGTCTCAATCCGCAAGGCGTGCGCGTGACTTCGTTCAAAGCGCCCGAGGGGGCGGAAAAACGCCACGACTACTTATGGCGCGTACATAACGCGATGCCCGAACGAGGGCAGATTGGGATCTTCAACCGGTCGCATTATGAGGATGTGCTCATCGTGCGTGTACACAACCTGGTGCCGAAGCCCGTCTGGAGCGAGCGCTACCGGCAGATCAACGACTTCGAACGAATGCTTTCGGAGAATGACGTACGGATCGTCAAGTTCCTGCTCTACATCGATCGCGACGAGCAGGCGAAACGCTTCCGCGAGCGCATCGACGACCCTTCGAAAAACTGGAAGTTCTCACCCGACGATCTCAAGGAACGGGAGCACTGGGACGACTACATCGATGCCTATGAAACCATGCTGCACAAGTGCAGTACGGAACAAGCACCCTGGTACGTTATCCCCGCGAACCGGAAATGGTTTCGCAACTTCGCGGTGGCGCAAATCGTGCGCGACGAACTCGAGTCCATGGACCTGAAGTTTCCAAAAGCGACCGCCGATCTCTCCGGAATCCAATTCGAGTAGGCGCCTTCCATACCCGCAGTGTGGCGATACTCCTGCGGGTTATTGACTCCTGATTCCTTCGCCTAACCCAGCAGCCGCCGATGGTCCTTCAGAATACAGCGATCCATCACCACCGTAAGACCCGCCTCTTCGGCCTTATGAGCGGCGGCCTCGTGAATTACGCCTTCCTGCATCCAGATCGCCTTGGCCCCCTTGCGAATGGCCGCATCCACGATCTCCGGAACATGCTCCGGACGCCGGAAGATATTCACGATATCCACCGGCTCCGGAATCGATTCCAGGTCCGGGTAGCAGGCCTCGCCCAGAATCTCGCGCTCGCCTGGATTCACCGGGATAATCCGGTATCCGGCGCGTTTCATGTACTCGGCCACGCCGTAACTTGGGCGGTACCGACGCGCTGAAAGCCCCACCACGGCGATCGTGCGCGACATGCGGAGAATATCTTCCATCTGGCTCATACGCTCTTTCGTGCGCCGGACCGTTCCACGGCGCGTTTCAGCTTTTTGACTTCCTCTTCGCTGAGGTGGCGAAACTCACCGGGCTTAAGCGCACCCAGTTCGAGCGGGCCGATGCGCACCCGCTTGAGCTTTTCCACCAGCTTGCCGAAGTGTTTAAACATCATGCGGATCTGATTGTTGCGCCCTTCAGAGAGCTTAACCTCATACCATGGATTCTCGGCATTCCGGACCAGCCGCAGACCGGCGGGCAGGGTGCGGCGTCCCATCAGCGGCACCCCGTCGCGAAAGCGCTGCGCGCTGTCCTCGTCCAGCAGACCATTGACTTTCACCAGGTAGGTTTTCGTCAGGTTGGAGTGGGAGCTCATGATGCGATTGGCCAGATCGCCGTCGTTGGTGAGCAGCAGGAGACCTTCACTGTGATAGTCCAGGCGCCCTACCGGGTACACGCGTTCCTTAAGGCCTCGTACCAGGTCCATCACCGTAGCTCGTCCCTCGGGATCGACCACCGTAGTCACCGTATTGTTGGGCTTGTTCAGCGCGATGTAGACCAGGTGCTTGGGCGCGCGGATCAGCTTACCGTCCACCTTGATGTGGTCAGTCTCGAAATCGGCCTTGGTGCCGAGTTCGGTAACCGTGGTGCCATTCACGGTGACCCGGCCTTCAGTCATGATCTTCTCGGCCTGCCGCCTGGAAGCGACTCCGGCCTGCGAAAGAATCTTTTGAACACGTTCTTGGGCCATCTATGGTTCCTGAGATGCCGATTCCTGAGACGCCGATTCCTGAGATTCGGGCTGCTGAGATGCAGTGGGATCGGCCGGCGGTTCACCCGTTCCCTGAGGCTCCGGTGAGGGCGCGGGCGGCTCCGCCGCTTTATCGGTTGCGGCGTCCGGCACACCCCCACTCCCGGCTTCGTCCCTCCCGGGCAGCGGATCGCCGTCGAACGCCATACGCCGGATCTCTTCGAACTCCTTCAGCGAGGGAAGCTCGGCCAGATCCTTCAGTCCGAATTGGATCAGGAACTCCTTTGTGGTCTTGTAAAGGATCGGTTTGCCGATCACGTTCTTGCGTCCCGCCGCGGCGATCAGCTTTCGGTCCAGCAGTGTCTTCAAGACACCTCCACCCTGCACGCCGCGGATCTCCATAATCTCCGGCCCGGTCACGGGTTGTTTATAGGCGATCACCGAGAGCGTCTCGAGCGCCGGGAGAGAAAGCTTGAGCGGCGGCTTCAACCCCTTCACAAAATTACGAACCGCGTCATGGTGCTCGGCTTTGGTGGCCATCTTGAAACCGCCCGCGATTTCGCGGATGCAGACACCATGGCCGGCCTCGTCGAATTCCGCCATCAGCTGTTGGAGCAGCGCGCGGATGCGCGGCTCCGGCTCATGTAGGGAAGCCGCAATCTGCGGGCTGGTAAGCGGCTCCTCGGCTACGTAGATAATGGCCTCCAGCACCGCTCTGAGTTGCACGTCGCTCTGGGAAGCTTGGGCCACCGGCTCTTCCGCGGGCTGCGACTGCATCAACTCGTCGACCGACAGCACGCCGCTTGACGCCGGGTCGCCAACGGCCGCGGGCGCCGCCTCCTGCGCTTCACGTTGGTCAACCGCCGCCGGTTGGCCAACGGCCTCCGTCATCAAAGCCGACTCGACTGGTTCGATTTCCTGTGCTTCGGACGCCGAACCGGCATCCCGCGCCACCGCACCACCTTCAGCCGCCGGTTGGCCAACGGCCGAGGGCGCCGAAGCCGACTCGACTGCTTCGATTTCCTCCCCTTCGGACGCTAAACCGGCGTCCCGCGCCGCTCCTTCTTCGGGCTGCCCGTCGCCGGGCACCTCAGCCGGCGGCTGGCCATCGGCCGCTGGCGTCGAAGCCGACTCGACTGCTTCGACTTCCTGCGCCGCTCGGGCTCCAGCATTTGCAGCGGATTCGTCGTCCGCACCCGCCTCTTGGGACTGCCCGGACCCGGATGCCTTTGCCGGCGGTTCAGCCGCGGCGCCTTCTTCGGCGGTTGGCGGCTCGATCGGCTGGCGCGTGGCGGACCCGGCCTCTGGTTCGGGACTCTGGCCCGGTAACTGTTTCTTCAATTCTTCCATTCTGAATTCTGACCACCCGGCTTCTGTCTAGTTATAGTCCTTCTCGATGGCGGCCATGGGCTGCTCGCTGGCGAACACCTCGTCGAAACTCTGGTGCCGCTTGAGCGCGATCTCACCGAAGAGGTCCTTCTGAGTGACCACCACGGCCTGCATGCGAATCATCTCCAACACCGCCAGAAACAGCGCAATCATCGCCCGCCGCGAGCGCTGCAGCTCAAACACTCGCAGGATGAAGACCGGCTGGTCAGGACCGCTTTCCTGGAACTGTTTGCGCAGGTACCGGATCATATCGCCCACGGTCACGTCGGCCGATTCCACTTCATATGTCGGGCGCTGCTTCACCCGATCCAATACTTCGCCGAATGCCTTCACCAGGTCGAACAGCGTGGCCGTCAGCCCCGGGTCGTCATCCTCGCTGATAAAGGCCTTGATCTGCGGATTGCTCCAGACGTTCTCTTCAATCAGCCGCTTCTGCTGCAGCATTTCCGCGGCGTTCTTGAAGCGCTCGTGTTCCAGCAGGCGATCCACCAGCTCCTGGCGCGGATCCTGATCGGCCTCGCCCTCGGCCGTCAGCGCCGGATCCCGCGGCAGCAGCATCCGGCTCTTAATGTGGATCAGGGTCGCCGCCATGTATACGAACTCGGCTCCCAGGTCGATATCCATCTCGCGCGCCTTGTCCATGTATTCCAAATACTGCTGCGTGATGGTGGCGATCGGGATATCCTTGATATCAATCTGCTGCTTCCGAATCAGGTCCAACAGCAGGTCGAGCGGCCCGTCGTATTGCTCCAGGTGAAAATTGAGGGACGATGACACTGTATTTCACCATAACATGCGCCTGCGGCATCGCCCGGGGTGCCCGGAAGACCTTGTAAACGGTACTGACACAGGATCTTTTCTTGTGGTACAAGGTATGAAAGAGTATTTGGGTGTACGTTTTTCGTAGGGGATTTACCGGTCTAATTGTAGCGTGGTGCTGGGTGGCAGTTTTACCCGGCGCGCCACAAGAGAGCCGCAAACTGGACGTCACCGTTCACGATCAGAGCAGTCTGGTTCTGTCTGGGGTGCATCTCGAACTTCGCGGCGACGGCATACCGCCGGTAACGGCGCAGACCGGCAGTGACGGCCACGCCCTCCTCTCCGGTCTGAAGCCTGGCCGCTACCGGCTGACGCTTTCCCTCCCCGATTACGAAACGCTGGAGCAGGAAGTCGAGATTCCAAACGCTGCGGATGTGGCCACGGTGGCGGTGGTGATGGCGCCTGCCCTCGTGCGCACCAAGGTCGATGTCACCAGCGAGGGCTCACCGGTCGAGCAGGGTGCGTCTACCGGCACTACGATCTCTAAGGAACTCGCCAAAAACCTTCCGGATCGCCCATCGACCGTTGCCGATACCCTGCCGCTCGTCCCCGGGGTCGCCCGTGAACCCGGCGGTGCCCTGGTCATTTCCGACAGTCCGGAGCATCGCGCGGCGCTGATCGTGAACTCGGCCGACGTCACCGATCCGGCCACCGGTCAGTTCGGGCTGACCGTGCCGATCGATAGCGTGGAGGCTATCGACGTCTATCAGGCCCCCTTTCTTGCCGAATATGGAAGGTTTACCGCCGGACTGATCTCTGTGGCCACCCGCCGTGGCGGCGACAAGTGGAAATGGGAGCTGAACGATCCCTTCCCCGAGTTCCGCATTCGCAGCTGGCACCTTCGCGGACTCCGAACCGCTACCCCCCGAATCAACTTCGAAGGGCCGCTGATCGCCCACAGGCTGTTTGTTTCCGAGGGCTTCGAGTATGAGATCCGCAAGATCGCGGTCTACACCCTGCCGTTTCCGGACAACCAGAAGCGGCAGGAGGGCCTCAACAGTTTTACCCAGCTCGATTGGATTATCAGTGACCGGCAGTTGGCGACCGCCACCCTGCATGTAGCGCCGCGGCGGTTGGCCAACTGGAACATTAATTATTTCAACCCGATCGAGACCTCCCCCGATGCGCGCATGCACAACTATACCGGCACGGTGGCGGATCGCCTGAGCCTGGGCGGGTCATATTGGGAGAACACCCTTTCCGTCACCAACTTCGATGCCAATGTTTGGCCCAAGGGGCCGCGCGACCTGACCATTACCCCTACCGGCAATTTCGGCAACTATTTCAGCAGCCAGCAGCGCTCCGCCACCCGCCTCGCGGGGCTCTCCAATTTCGCGTTCGCCCCTTTGAAAGAGTTTGGCGAGCACCACTTCAAGATCGGTACCTACGCCGCCACCAGTCACGAGGATGGCGAAGTCAACGATCAGCCCGTCGACCTCTTGGATACCGCCGGACGACGGTTGGAGCGGATCACCTTCAACCGGAATCGTAATTTCGATATTTCCGATATAGAACTCAACTTTTACGCCCAGGACCATTGGATGATCTCGCCCCGTTTGAGCCTGGATCTGGGCGCGCGGATCGAAACCCAGCAGATCTCGGGCGCGGAGCGAGTGGCTCCCCGGTTTGGATTTGCCTGGAATCCGATTGCGGGCGCCGGAACTACGGTGCGAGGCGGCTTCGGCTACTTCTACGATCGGGTCCCGCTCAACGTCTACTGCTTCAATCGCTACCCCGACCAGGTGGTCACGCTCTACGGACCCAGCGGGGCTATTGAGGATGGACCAGTGCTCTATCTGAACACGCTCGGGCAGGTTCGCGTGCGCCATCCCTTCACCTTTCAGGCGCCGAAAGACGGAAACTTTTCGCCGCGCAGCACCACCTTCAGCATGCAGGTCGAACAGCCGCTCACCCCTCGGATCCGCTTGCGCGCCGGGTATATGCAGAACTACTCGGACGGACTAGTAGTACTGAACCCGACCGCGCCGGACCTCGACACCAACCTGGGATCCTACCTGCTCAGCGGGACCGGCGGTTCGCGGTACAGGCAGTTCGAAGCCACCGCGCGGGTCCGAACCGGGGAGGAGCGGGAGTTGTTTTTCTCCTACGTTCGTAGTTCAGGTCGCGGAGATCTCAATGAGTTCGGAAATTATCTGGGGACCTTTCCTCTCCCGCTGGTCCGACCCAATCAGTTCGGAACGCTGCCCGGGAATCTGCCCAACCGGTTTCTGGCCTGGGGTCTGGTGAAGTTCCCGGCGCAGATTCGCGTATCGCCGGTGTTGGAGTATCGCAACGGGTTTCCGTACCTGCAGAAGGATGCGCTGCAGGAGTGGGTGGGTGTTCCAAACAGTCAGCGTTTTCCCAATTTCTTCTCCCTGGATTCCCGCATTTCTAAGGATTTTCAGGTCAAGCCCAAGTACGCCGTGAGATTGTCCCTGGCGAGCTTCAATCTGACCAACCACTTCAATCCGGAAGCCGTCCATTACAACATCGCGGACCCCGCCAGCGGAGTCTTCTTCGGACATCGAGGCCGCCGTTTCACCATGGATTTCGACGTTCTTTTTTGACTGTTTGCCGGTCTGAGCGGCTGCCAACGCCTCTAATTCGCCTGAAGGTTCCGAAAAAAATGCACTTTAGGGCCAGAGAGGGATAACCTTTCCGGGCCAGATGTCGTCTTTTGGTTGTTCAACTTAATACCCGATTTCCAACCGGGATCCTGAGAAGAAGGACCAAATGCACCCCAAAGCGAGTAGTGTGCCTCAGTCGGGCGCGCCGCAACCCGTACCCAACCCCCCGCAGCCTGGGCCGACAGTTGTACCTGTCCGCGAGACCCCTCCTCCGCGGCGCAAGGGACTCTGGACGGCACTGATCGCACTGGCGCTGCTCGGGGGTGGTCTGGCTTATTACCTGAACCAGCAGAATGAGGCGGCGAAACTGGCCGCCAAAGGCGGCGGCGGCCTGGTCACCGTCTCGACGGCTGTGGTGGGCCTGGGCGATTTGAACGCGACGGTTCGCATCAATGGGACTATCGCTGCCCAGAACTTTGCCGCCCTGCTGGCGCCTCGTATTCAGGGCAGCCGCAGCGGCATGAACCGCGGCGGCGATGGCGGCGGGCGCGGCGGTGGCGGTGGCGGTGGGGGCGGCGGTGGCGGCGGAGCGCCGATGGGTGGCGGCGACGCGACCGCGATGATGATGATGATGGGCGGTCCCACGGATTTCACCCTGGTGCTGCTCAAACTGTCTAAGCCCGGTATCCGCGTCAAGGCTGGCGACGTGGTCGCGGAGTTCGATCCGACCAACCAGTTGCAGCGCCTGGACGACTATAAAGACTCGGCGGTGCAGCAGGAGAATACGGTCAAGAAGATGATGGCCAACCTGGCCGCCATCAAAGAGGCGCACGATCAGTCGGTACGCACCGCGAAGAGCGATTGGGACAAGGCGCTGCTCGATCTCAAGACCAAGGAAGTGCGCAGCGAAATCGATGCCGAGAAGTTCCGCCTGACCGCCGAAGAGAACGAGGCCAAGTACAAGCAGTTACAGCAGGAGGCGGCCCTGCTCGATGAGTCGCAGCGCGCTTCGATCCGTTCGAGCGAGTTGAATCGCGATCAGTCCAAACTGGAAATGTCGCGCGCCCAGGCTAACGTGGCCAAGATGGTGATCAAGGCCCCGATGGACGGCATCGTGGTGCTCAATACCACGACCCGCAACGGCGAGTTCGGCCAGATCCGCGAGGGCGATGTGGTCGCGGCCGGTCAGCCCTTCATGACCATCGTCGATCCGAGTTCGATGGTGCTCAACGCCTCCGTCAATCAGGTGGACGCCGAGAAACTGCGGCTGGGCATGAAGTCCACCGTACGCATCGACGCCTACCCGGACGTGGAACTCCCCGGCACCCTGATCGGCATCGGCGCCCTGTCCAAGGCGAGCACGTTTCGCGCCCGCTATGTTGGCGAGATTCCGATCCGGATCAAAATCGACCACATGGATACGCGCGTGATTCCCGATCTTACGGGCAGCGCCGAAATCGTGCTCAATTCGGAACGGAACACCATGGTGGTGCCGCGCGCGGCCGTTTTCGCCGAAAACAACGAGTCCTACGTGTTCGTGCAGGGTCCGGAAGGCTGGATCAAGAAAAAGGTGGAAGTGGGGATGCCTAACTTCACCAATGTGGCAATCAAGAGCGGAATTCAAAAAGGGGATGTCATAGCGTTGCAGCGGCCCCTGTAGCCGACCGCTATCGAACAGGTAAATCATGGCAAGCAAGGACAGACGGCCCAGTCAGCGGCTCGGCAAATCCAACCCGCGGCGGATGAAGATCATCACGTGGATCGTGGCTCTGGCCATGTGCGGCGGGGGAATTTTCGCGGCATATCGGTACAACGGGTCCACTGAAGTGGAAGTCCCCGTGTCGCGCGTCCGCAAGGGCGATTTCATTGTAGCGGTGCGCGTGCGCGGCGATATTAAGAGCGCACGTTCGGTGATTCTCAAGGCGCCGCAGGTCCCCGGGTTGCGTATTGTGCATCTGGCCGAGCCCGGCCGCCCGGTGAAACAGGGCGAAGTGGTGGTCGAGTTCGACGGTTCGCAGCAGGATCAGAACGTCATCACGCGCACCACCAACGTACGGGCGGTGGACGGCCAGATCACGCAGATGAAGGCCACCCAACGTATTGACGACGAAGCCGACGCGATGAGTAAGATGTCCAGCGAGTACGATCTGGAGCGCGCCAAGCTCGATGCCAGCAAAGCTGAAGTCATCAGCGCCATCGAAGGTGAGAAGAACCGCATCATGGTGGGCGTCTCCGACGGCCAGTTACAGACCGTCAAGGCCTCGATCAACGCGCATCAGGTGGGCCACCAGGCCGACCTGAGCCGTCTCGGCCAGTCGAAGGACAAAGCCGTCAGGGATCTCGATCAGGCGAAGGGCTACCTGAGCAAGATGCAGATCACGGCGCCGATCGGCGGCATCGTCAACGTGCTTCCGAACTTTCGCGCGCAGGGGTCGTTCGGTCAGGCCACTCCTCCTTTCAAAGAAGGCGATAACGCGTGGACCGGCGCGGAGATCTGCGAAATCCCCGACCTCTCGCAGATGTATGTGGACCTGAAGCTGGAGGAAGTGGATCGGGGCAAGCTGCAGCTGGGACAGCAGGTGAAGGTCCGGGTGGACGCGATTCCCGATAAGGAGTTCATCGCCGAGCTGGATTGGATCAGCCCGATTGCAGCACTTGTATTCAAGGGCGGCGCCACACCGGAAAAGACCTTTCCTGCGCGCGCCACACTCAAGAACCTGGACGACCGCCTCCGCCCGGGAATGAGTTCCACCTCGGAAATCATCATTGATCGCCAGCCCGGCGTGCTGATGATTCCATCCCGTGCCAGCTTCGCCAAAGATGGTAAGCCTGCGGTTTATGTGGAGAGCGGCAAGGATTTCAAGGTCAAGCAGATCGAAGTGGGCCGGCAGAACGATGAGGAAGTCATCGTCACAGGCGGTCTCAAAGAGGGCGAAATTGTGGCTTTGGAAAATCCGGCCGAGGCTCTCAAGAAGGCGAAGAAGAAATTATAATGCGGGTCTGCGCCCGCTCTGGGCAGGGCGCCCCGCAATCGCGAGTCAACGATGAAAAAGGCAATCTTTCGTGTAATCCTCCTGGCAATTCTGGCGGGAGTGGGCTGGCGCGGCTACGTCTATTACAAGTCGCTCCCCGACCGGCAGGAAGTGGTTCCCACGACCAAAGTCGCGAAGGGCGACGTCTTGATCCGCGCCTATTCGCGCGGCGAGTTGAAGCCGGCGCGCACCCTCACCCTGACGGCGCCCAACCTGTTCGGCACCGTGCAGGTCACCGATCTCGCCACCATGGGAGCGCTGGCCAAGGATAAGGACCTGATCGTCGAGTACGATGACAGCGAGCGGCAGAGCGCGCTTGAAGAGGCTCGCCTCAGCGTGCAGAGCGTGGACGAGCAGATCAAGAAGGCCAAGGCAGACCTGGCCATCCAGCAGAGCCAGGACCAGGTCACGCTGCTCAAAACGCGGTACAACGTGCGCCGCGCCGAGCTGGAGGTCAAGCGCAACCCGATTATCGCGGAGATCGATGGTAAGAAGAACGTGCTCACCCTGGAAGAGCAGAAGCGCGCCCTGGTCCAACTCGAGACCGATATTGCAGCGCGCAACGAGCAGGCGGAATCGCAGCTCGCGGTGTTCAACGAACAGCGTAATCGCAGCCTGATCGACGTGCAGCGCGAGATTCAGCGAATCGCACTCTGCAAGACCCTGGCGCCGATGACTGGGCTGGTGGCGGTCAAGCCGAATCGCGCCGGCAACTTCAATTTCGGACAGACCATGCCGGACATCCGCGAAGGCGATACCTTGCAACCGGGCATGCCCGTGGCCGATATCATGGACCTCTCCGAAATCGAGATCTGGGCCAAGGTCGGCGAACTCGACCGCGCCAATCTGAAAGAAGGGCTGAACGCCGTCATACAACTGGATGCGGTGCCCGATCAGCGCTTCCGCGCCAGCATCAAGACGCTCAGCGGTACCGCCAGTTCGGACGTGTTTTCGGGCGACCCCTCGAAGAAATTCGATGTGGTGTTCTCGGTGGATATGAAACAGCTGCTCGCCGGCCTGGGCATGAAGCCGGCCGACATCGACCGCATTCTGGCCACGGCTGAGGCCAACGCCAAGAAGGCGGCATCGAGTCCGAGCGCCTTCGCGCCCCCGAGTGCGGACGGCGCCGATAATCCGGGCGGTCGCAACGGCGGACAGCGTGGCCAGCGCGGCCAGGGACGTGGCGGGGCCGACGCGGGCGCCGGTGCCAATGCTAATGGGGGACAGCGCGGACAGGGACGAGCGGCCGGCGGCGATAGCGCCGGACGCGGCGGCGATGGCCAGGCTCGCGGCGATGGACAAGGCGGCGGACGCTTCGCCAACATGAGCGAGACCGACCGCGCCAAAATGCAGGAGATCCGACAGAAGATGCAGGCGGCCGCCACCGACGAGGATCGAGCCAAGCTCCAGAAAGAGATGCAGGATTTGATGGCGAAGGCCGGAATCACCATGGGCGGTCGTGGCGGCGATGGCCAGGGGCGTGGTCAGGCCGGCGGCGGTGCTGCCGGTGCCCCGGGCGGCTTCCCCGGCATGGGCGGCGGTCAGGGCCGCGGCGGACGCGGCAGCGATGTCGGCGATCCTCTACAGATGTTCATGTCGCGCGGCCGCGGTAATTCGCCCTTCAGTGACGAAGACCGCAAGAACGCAAAACTGCCGCTGCCTCCTCAACAGGATTCGCAAGTACAGGTGCTGCTCCGACCCGGCCTCCTGGCCGACGTGGAAATAGAAGTCGAAAAGATCCCCAACGTGCTGCACGTGCCCGCGCAGGCGGTGTTCAACAAGAACGGCAAGTATACGGTGTTCGTACAGGCCAAGAACGGCAAGTTCGAGCCGCGCGAAGTGCAGTTGGTGAAGCAGAGCGAGTCCATGATGGTGCTCGCCGGCGGTGTGGAACCGGGCGAGGTCATCGCCATGGCCGATCCGACCGTGAAGAAGAGCGATAAAAACGCAGACAAGAAAGGCTCCTCGGCCAACCCCATGGGCGGCATGCCGGGCGGGAGCAAATAACCATGAACTTTCTTTCCCAGGTCATTCCCGAACTCATCATGGGCCTGGCCAGCCTGTATGCGCACAAGCTGCGCAGCCTGCTGACCATGCTTGGCATGATCTTCGGCGTGGGCGCGGTGGTGGCGATGCTCTCCATCACCGAAGGCGCGCAGAAGGAGATGATGAGCTTCATCGATCAGCTTGGCGTCAACAACATCATCGTGGAAGCCCGCGAGGCGGTGGACCGCAACGAACTCCAGGCAGTGCGCGCGATATCGCCGGGCCTCAGCTTCCGCGATTTCCGCGCCATCAAGGAAAACGTGAGCGGGCTGGCCGCGATTACGCCGCGCAAGCGATTCAAGCCCCAGAAACTGCTGCCCAAAACCAACCAGGAAGCTCCACAGTTGATCGGCGTGTACTCAAATTACATGGAGATCAACAGCCTGAAACTGGTTTCCGGCCGATTCTTCAACGATGATGAGGACCGCGATTCGGCGCCCGTCTGCGTGCTTGGTGAAAGCGCCAAGGTCAACCTGTTGGGTTATGACAACGCGATCGGCAAGTACGTCAAGGTCAACGACACCTGGCTGCAGGTGATCGGCGTCCTGACCCCGCAGGCCACCGGCGACGACGTCGAAGGCATGCAGGCCTCCAACCGCAACAACCTGATCATCTCGCCTCTGAATACCGTGATGCGCCGCTTTGAAGACAACACCAGTTATCTCAAGGACGAGATCGACGGCATCTATATGAAAGTAGGGCCGGGCGTGGATTCGATCGAGACCTCGAACGTGGTGCGCGCCATCCTCTCGGCCACACATAAGGATGCGGGCGATTTCACCGTCATCGTGCCCGCCGGCTTGTTGGAACAGAAGAAGCAGACGCAGTTCATCTTTAACGTGGTCATGATCTGTATCGCCGGCATCTCGCTGCTGGTCGGCGGCATCGGCATCATGAATATCATGCTGGCCACTGTTCTGGAGCGCACTCGCGAGATCGGCATCCGGCGCGCCATCGGTGCACGCCAGAACGATATTGTGCGTCAGTTCCTCACGGAGGCGGTGCTTATCTCGATCGTGGGCGGACTGATCGGCATTGCGTTCGGCGTGACTCTCTCCAAGGTGATCGCCTGGCAGGCGGGCTGGTCCACCGTGGTCACCACCGCGTCGATCGCGGTTGCGTTCGGCGTGTCCGTCTTCATCGGTTTGCTGTTTGGAATTTATCCGGCCGTTCAGGCCGCGAAACTGGATCCCATCGAGGCCATTCGTTACGAGTAAGCTATGCGGTACAGATCTATATTTGCAGGACTCATCATCTCGAGCTGCGCGTTTGCGCAATTGACATCGTTTCCCAAGCCGAATTACTTCCGCGAGACTTTCGCCAAGTCGCAGACCAAAGTGGAACTGCAACCGCCGGCCAAGCTGAAGGATTATGTGCAGGGCGACAAACTGGAGCTGTCGCTGAAGGCCTTCCTGGAACTGGTGATGGCCAACAACACCGACGTCCAATTGCAGCGGCTCTCTCTCGAAATCCCCAAGAACGCCATCCAGCGCGCCTTCGGGGTCTGGGATCCGCGCGCTTCCGCGCAGTTCACGAGCACCCGCTCGACCCAGCCCTCCACCAACGTCTTGGACGGAGCCAGCGAGTTGAAGACGCTGGCCCAGCCGGCGACCTTCAGCGTCAGCCAGACGCTGCCGGTAGGCACCAACTACACGGTCAGTTTCAGCGGCACCAAGAGTACCACCAACAGCACCTTCAATAACTTCAACCCCGCGCTGGCCGCCAGTCTTTCGGTCAACTTCACTCAGCCGCTGCTTCAGAACCGCGGAACCTATGTGAACCGGTTGACCCTCATGGTCAGCCGAAGTTCCCTGCGCGTCTCCGAGTATCAACTGCGCAACTCGGTGATGAACCTGGTTTCGTCCGCGGAGAACGCCTATTGGGATGTGATCCGGGCGCGCGAGAGTCTGCGCGTTGCGGAAAGCGCGGAGTTGACCGCCAATGAATTCCTCAAGCTGCAGCAGCGGCAGCTAGAATTGGGCGCGCTCTCTCCGCTCGATATCTACGCCCAGCAGCAGCAGGTCGCACAACGCAAAGTCGATACCGCCCAGGCCAGATTCCAGTTGACCTTCGTTGAAGACGCCCTGCGCAAGCAGATTGGAGCCGATCTCGATCCCGATGTGCGCAAGCTGCCGGTGGTGCTGACCGAAACCGTGGAAGTGCCGCTCGATAGCCTGCAAATCGATCGCGAGGCCACGATCGAGAAGGCGCTGGCCAACCGCCCCGATCTGAAAGTGGCCACCCAGAACCTGGATATCGACGATCTGCGTATTCAGCAGTCGCGAAACGCGCTGCTGCCGAACCTCTCCCTGCTCGGCAACTACACCATGAACGGGCGCGGCGGCATCCTGGTACAACGCACCAACGTCTTCAATGAAGGCGTCGCCTCCTCCGTTGTCACCACGATTCCGGGCGGCCTCGGCGACGCATTCAGCCAGCTTTTCGGCTTCGGCTTCAATTCCTATCAGTTGGGATTGCGCCTGACTTTCCCGCTGAAATCGCGCGCCGCTTCGGCGGACATGGCGGACGCGGTCGTGCGTAAACGCCAGGATACCCTCACGCTCCGCAACACCCAGCAGGCGATCCGGCTCAACATTCTGAACGCGGCCACCAACGTGGAGTCCAGCAAGGAATCCGTCAAACTCGCCAAGGTGGCCCTCGATTTCGCGCAGAAGAACCTGGACGCGGCCAATAAGAAGTACGAGTTGGGCACCGGCCTGCAACTCGACGTATCGAACGCTCAGGACCGAATGGTCAGCGCGGAATCGAGTGTGGTCACCAACCAGATTCAGTTGCGTAAGAACCTGATTAACCTGCTGCTGCAAGTGGGCACCCTGCTCGACGAGCGCGGCATTATTATCCAGTAGGCTCTCTCCTCCGGGGCGGGGGTTCGTGCCCGCCCCTCCCTTCCACTTTCGTCACTCCTGTCCCAGAAGCGAACACTCCACTTTTTTGGCTATCCGTGCTACCCCTTGAATCGTCACACGTTACGCGCGACGATGATTGGCAGATGCCGTGCGCTTATGGCATGGGAAATCCAAAATGGACATACCTCGTAAAGACGCCAGCCGGAAGCGACTCATCCGGCGTATTGCAATCGGACTCGTGCTCATCGCCGTGGTCATCGGAACCAGCCTCGGTCTGAATCGCTTGAAGCCTGCCGCCCCCTCCGTCGATGGAGGGGTGGTCTGGCGTGACACTGTCAAACGCGGCCCCATGACGCGGGAAGTCCGCGGCCTGGGAACCCTGGTGCCCGAAGAGACCCTCCTCATTCCGGCCACCACCGCGGGGAGGGTGGCGCGAATCCTGATTCGGCCGGGCACTCCGGTGAAGGCCGATTCCATCGTAATGATCCTGACCAGCCCCGAATTGGAAACCGATACGCTGAATGCGGAGTATACCCTCAAGGCGGCCGAAGCCGACTACGAGAACCTGAAAGTGACTCTCGCCAAAGCCAAGATCGATATCCAGGGCACCATCGGCACTGTGAGCGGCGATTTGAACACCGCCAAGCTCCAGGCCGATCGCGACGCCGCGCTGGCCAAGGAAGGCCTTTTCAGCGAGGTGGATGCCAAGATCTCGGCCGGCAAAGCGCGGGAACTCCAGAATCGGCTGGATTTGGAACAGCAGCGCCTGAAGATCAACGCCCAGGCGGAAGAAGCACAGTTGGCCGCTCAACGGGTCAAAGTGGAACAGTTGCGCGGACAGTACAACCTCAAGAAGAGCCAGGTGGATCAGCTTAAAGTAAGGGCCGGGTTTGACGGCACGCTGCAACAGTTGCCCACCCCGGTCGAGGTCGGTCAGAGCGTGGTTGCGGGTACGCCGCTGGGCAAAGTGGCCCAACCTTCCAAGCTGAAGGCCGAACTGAAGATTGCCGAAACACAAGTAAAAGATGTGCGCATCGGCCAAAGGGCCGTGATCGACACCCGCAATGGTTTGATACAAGGCCACGTTTCCCGCATCGATCCCTCCATCCTGAATGGGACAGTGACGGTCGACGTCGCCCTCACCATCGGTAAGGAAGGCCTGCCCGATGGCGCGCGCCCGGACCTGAGCGTCGATGGCACGATCGAGCTCGAGCGGCTCAATGACGTAGTATTTGTGCAGCGCCCCGTCTTCGGCCAGCAGGACAGCACCGTGCAGCTCTTTAAGCTGGAGCCGGACGGCAAGTTCGCCAATAAGGTGAAGGTTTCGCTGGGCCGCGCCTCGGTAAATACCATCGAGGTGAAGGACGGCCTGAAGGTCGGAGACGTGGTAATTCTCTCCGACATGTCCGCGTACGACACGTACGACCGAATAAAGTTGAACGAGTAGGACGGCAGAAACGTAAAAGGGGTAAATGACAATGGATAACTCCCAACCGCTTCTTCGATTGGAAAACGTGAGCAAGGTCTTCGTGACCGACGAGGTGGAGACGCATGCGCTGCAAAGCATCCACTTCGACGTGAAGAAGGGAGAGTATCTCTCCATCTCGGGCCCGTCCGGCTGCGGGAAATCCACGCTGCTCGCGATCCTGGGGTTGCTCGACACGCCAACCGACGGCACTTACTATCTGAACGGTAAGCCGGTTACCGGGTTGAAACTGAGCGAGCGCGCCCGCATTCGCAATCGGGAGATCGGCTTCATCTTCCAGGCGTTCAACCTGATCGGAGACCTTACGGTCTATGAGAACGTGGAACTGCCTTTGACCTATCGCGGCATGCCATCCGCCGAGCGCAAGCGCCGCGTACAGGAGGCGCTCGAGCGGGTGGGCATGAGCCACCGCATGAAGCACTATCCCAGCCAGCTTTCGGGAGGCCAACAGCAGCGCGTCGCCGTGGCGCGGGCGTTGAGCGGCGATCCGCTGATCCTGCTGGCCGATGAGCCCACCGGAAACCTGGACTCGGCCAATGGGGAAGCGGTGATGAGTCTCCTGCGCGAACTCCACCAGGCCGGCAGCACCATCTGCATGGTCACGCACGACCCGCGTTATGCCGAATTCGCCGACCGTACGGTACGCCTGTTTGACGGCCGTATTGTCGAAGAGCGGCGTGGCGTCGGTCAACCAACTGTCGAAGGCTGATGTGACTTGCGCTTGAAGGGAGCGCGATGTCTATGTTGAGGGGAACGGGTATTGTTCTACTGGCCTTGTCAGCCGGTATGTTGAATGCTTCGGTAACCGGAACTTCACGGGCGGAGTTTCGCGCGATCTACTCGCTGGCTGCGAACGGGCGAGTGGTGGTTCAGAACCTCTACGGGGACGTGGAGATCACCGCGTGGGACCGCGACGAGGTCCTGGTGCAGGCAACCAAACATTCGGCCGATCCTCGCCGTTTGGACGACGCCCAGGTGATTGTGGATTCTACCGGCGCCCTGGTCTCGATTCATACTCAGTACACCGGCGCCGATGCCGAACATCCAGCCAGTGTCGAGTACCACATTATGGTGCCGCGGCGCGCCAACCTGGAGCAGGTGCGGCTCATTAACGGAGGCCTGTCTATCAGCGGCCTCGCCGGTCCGGTGAAGGCGTCCAGCGTCAACGGCAGCATCACCGCCAACAAGCTCGAAGGCGAAGCGGAGCTCTCTACCGTCAACGGCCGCCTGGAAGCCGATTTTCATCGCGTAAGCCGTTGCCACGCGATCTCGTTGAAATCGGTGAACGGACCGATTCACGTTTCCCTGCCCGCGGGAGCCGGCGCTACCGTCAGCGCCCAAAATCTGAGCGGCGGCATCGATGCGGATTTCGGCCATCCCTGGCGTGCTTCCACCGGGCATCGGCTGGAGGCCTCGGTGAACGGCGGCGGCGCCGCCATCCGGCTGCAGAATGTGAACGGAGGAATCTCCATTCACTCCACGTGGTCCCGCCGTTCCCGTCCGGCGTCTTAGCACGTCGATCGGCTTCTCATCGGGATCGCGGCTGCGCCGCCTGAAGGTGTCTCGACCCCAGGCTGGCCGCCCCGTGCTATTTTACTGGCAATGCCCCTCGGCAGCGATCTTGCATTCGGCGCTCGCCTGCTTCGGAAGTCCCCCGGCTTTACGGCAATCGCGCTTCTGGCGCTTGCCCTGGGCATGGGGGCGACCACCGCGATCTTCAGTGTAGTCGATACCGTGCTGCTCAAACCCCTGCCATTTCGCGATTCCGACCGCCTGCTGGCGATGTGGGAGATGGATCCGGCGCTTCACCGCGATCGGAACTTCGTAGCGCCCGTCAATTATCTGGCGTGGCGCGAAGAGTGCCACACCGTCGAAACCATGGCGGCGATCCACGATGTGCGCGTCAGCATCAGCGGCGGTTCCGGAGAGCCCGAAGAGGTCAAAGTGGAGCGGGTGACCGCCTCGCTGTTTCCCGTACTGGGAGTGCAGCCCGTTCTCGGCCGCCCCTTCACACCGGACGAGGACCAGCCCGGACGCGGCAACACGGCGGTGATCGGCTACGCTCTGTGGCAGCGCCGATTCGGCGGCGATCGCGCCGTAATCGGCAAATCGCTGCGTGTGCGCGACCGCGTCTACAACATCGTGGGCGTGCTTCCCGCCGGTTTCACCATCGTCGAGCCATCCGTCGAAGTGTGGATCCCGCTCGAACTCGCGCCCGGGGATCGTACCAACAACGGACGCTACGTGAGTGTCATCGGGCGCATGCGGGACGGCGCAACCCTCGCCCAGGTCCGACGCGAGATGGCCGCTATAGGCGTACGGGCCCAGGAGGCCCTGCCCGCGGTGAACACCGGCTGGCAGCCCTCCATCTACTCTCTAAAGGATGAACTCGTTTTTGACGTGCGCCGTCCGCTCCTGGTGCTGATGGGTGCCTGTGGTCTGCTTCTGGCGATGGCCTGCGCCAATGTCGCCAACCTGCTGCTGGTGCGCGGATCCAGCCGGCGCCGGGAGATCGCGCTACGCGCGGCTTTGGGCGCGGCCCGCTCGCGGCTGGTGGCGCAACTGCTCTCGGAAAGTCTCTTGCTCGCTCTCGGCGGAGGGCTGCTCGGGCTGCTGCTGGGAGCGGCCGCGGTGAGTCTAGTGGCGCGATTTGGCCCTGCCGAGGTGCCTCGTCTGGCGGAGGCGAGTTTGAACGGCCGGCTGTTTCTGTTTTCGCTGGCCGCCTCCGTCCTGAGCGGCGTTCTGTTCGGCCTCGCACCCGCGCTTTACGGCTCGCGCAGCGACCTGATCGTCGTTTTGAACGAAGGCGGCCGCGCCGGCACCAGCGGCCGCGCGTCCCGTGCTCTTCGCCATGCCCTGGTCGTGCTCGAGATCGCGCTTGCCGTGGTCGTCTTGATCGGTGCGGGACTGCTGGTGCGCAGCTTCGTCCGCCTGCGTGCCGCCAATCCGGGCTTCGATCCCGCGGGCGTGCTTACCTTGCGCATGCCACTGGGCGGAGGTCGCAATTCGCCGGTGGATCGGCGCATCGCCTTCGCGACTTCAGTAACCGATCGCATCGCTCAATTGCCCGGAGTGGACGCGGTCGGCGCCATCAACGGCCTCCCCTTGAACGGCCTCAACACGGGCGCCGATTTCGTGGTGGAAGGCCGCCCCGGTCCGCCGCCGGTGCGCCATCCCAACGGGCTGATCCGCTCCATCACCCCCGGCTACTTCCGCGCAATGCGCATTCCGCTGCTCGCCGGGCGGACCTTCAACGCCGGGGACATCCGTAAGGCGAAACAGGTAATCGTCATCAACCGGACCCTGGCCCGCCAGTTTTGGCCCAGCGGAGATCCGCTGGGAGCGCGGTTGGTGATTGAGACCAATGGCAACACCCGGACCGCCGAAATCGTGGGGGTGGTGGGCGACGTGAAACCTGAGCGCTTCGAAGGCGAAGATTGGCCTATGATCTACAGCCCCTTCAGCCAGGTTCCGGTCTTCGGCATCAGCGTGGTGGTGCGAACGCCGGGACGTCCGGAATCGCTCGCCACCCCGGTGTTTGGAGAAATCCGTCGCCTCGATCCCGAACAGGTGATCGCCGATGTGCGCTCCATGTCCGCGGTGGTGGACCGCGCGGTGGCCGGCGCGCGCTTCAATACCCTGCTGCTCGGCTCCTTCGCCGCGCTCGCCTTCCTGCTCGCCGCGCTCGGGATTTACGGCGTCATCTCGTTCGATGTCAGCGAGCGCACTGGCGAGATCGGCATCCGCATGGCGCTGGGTGCGATGCCGGGCGATGTGGTCCGCATGGTCCTGGAGCAGGGCGGGCGCCTGGCCCTGTACGGCATTTTGCTGGGCCTGGCCGGCGCGTTCTGGCTGACCCGCCTGATGGCCTCCATGCTTTACGGGGTCAGCCCGTCGGACGCCTGGACCTTCGCCGTGATTTCGATTGCATTGGCCGCGGTTGCGCTGGCCGCCAGTTACCTGCCGTCACGCAGGGCCATGTCGCTGGAGCCGGTCTCCGCGCTGCGGCACGAATAGGAAACGTCATGATCACACTCCGCAATGTCGAGAAGTTTTACGAAGGCGGCTACGGCCGCAGCTACGTGCTCCGCAGGGTCAACGTAGAGATCAAGAGCGGCGAGTTCGTCACCATTATGGGACCGTCGGGCGCAGGCAAGTCTACGCTGCTGAGCATCCTCGGTATGCTGGATGGCGCCTGGACCGGCGAGTTCGAGTTCCTGGGCAACCAGGTGCACCGCATGAAACCCAAGGACCGCGTGGAACTCAATAAGAAATACATCGGGTTCGTCTTCCAGAGCTATCACCTGATCGACAATCTCACCGTTTACGAGAATCTGGATATCCCGCTCTCCTACCGCAACGTCAAGGGCAGCGAGCGCGCGTCCATCGTGTGCGACGCGCTGGACCGCTTCCACATCGTGGGCAAGCGCGATCTCTATCCGAGCCAGCTCTCCGGAGGGCAGCAGCAGTTAGTGGCCGTCGCGCGCGCGGTAATCGCCAACCCCAAGCTGATCCTCGCCGACGAACCAACAGGAAACCTGCATTCGAGCCAGGGCAAAGAGATTATGGAGCTGTTCAAGAAACTGAACGAGGAAGGCACAACCATCGTACAGGTGACTCACTCGGAAGCCAGCGCAGCCTACGGCAACCGCACCATCCAACTGGCCGACGGCTGGGTAGTCAGCGGTGGCAGCGATACGGCGTCGGCGGGGTAGCCGGGCGAAGGTTAGATCTGGCGCAGGCGTGCGAGAGTGCGAAGATTTTGGGGGTGGTCTTTGGCCTCCGCCAAAGGAATCAGCTGTTCCTCGATGTATCGCCAGTCCAGCCTGGCTCCCTGCCGAAAGGTTACGCTCTCTGCATCGCTAACTAACGTCCAAGGGGCGTGACGCAAACAGCTTAAGGACGATGAGGTCTTCGGCGGAGTAAGTCCGGATTCTCAATTCTGGTGTGACGTCGAAGGGGGTGGCGCGTTCGATCACTCGTTCTTCAAAGGAGCGCGACGAGAGAGATATCGGTTCCGAAGCCGGATACTTTGCCATAAGAGCGTCGATGTATCGTTCCTCGTTCCCGAATCCGGTCAGCATCGTCAGGTCCACATCCCTGGTGACCCTCGGCTCTCCCCGGCGCTGAACCGCATTGCCGCCTATCTAGCACGACTGCCGCGCGTCGATCATCCGCGTACTTTGGCCAGCGCTGCCTGCATCTCCACCATTCCAGATGATTTGCGGGGCGGCAGGCTTCTGACCGCGTGATTAAACGCGGGCTCCAGCAGCGCGAGTACCTGGAGGTTATCTAACTCTCGTATCTCCCGACGGCGGATTTCCTCGAGCTCCGGCGCGGCATTCTGCCAATGCCGTACCCAGATCCGGATCATCTCGCGCTCATCCACGACTCAATTATCGACCTGTTCAGTCACCCGGCGCAAACTCTGTGCACTTCATCAAGCAAGAGCTTCAAGCTGCAGTGTGGCCTTATACCGGCGATCCAGTCGACGGTTGGCGCGCTCGCCGCTGTCGGCTTTGCCTTGACTTTCCTTCCTCGCGAGTTTTCTTCTTCCATCATGCCGTTAGCGGAGCGGTGTCCGGTCGGGAAAATACCTCGCTGGAACTAACAGTTGCCGCATTCCGCTTGCGCTACAATGGCCCTTCATCATGCAGGTGCTTCAGGCCGGGCCGCACAAACTGATCTACCTCGAACTCGAGGCCGATACCATTGCCACGCTCGCCAAACAGGCCGGCTTCGATAGCAAGGCCCGGGAATCGGAACGCCTGATTCAACTCGATCTCTCGGCGCCGTCTCGACAAGGTCCGCTGCTGCTGTTCGATGCGGCGGATCCGGCCAACCTGGGCTGGTTTTCGCGCTGCCAGTTTTATGTGGATGGGCGCAACGGCGGTGTGATGCAGACCCCGATTACCCTGGCCAACAAACGCGATCGCGGCGGACGCGCTTCGCTCAATGCCGTGCGCATCACCATCGCCAAGGAACTGCCCGCCACCTTCCGCTTACCCGGCAAGCAGCCGCTTACCGAACAGGTTTTCTACCACCTGTTTTTGAATTTCCTGCGAGCCCTGGTCGAAACCGGCGTGGCGGTATGCGGGTTGGGCAGCGTTCAGCCGCTGGCCGGACGCACCGAAACCGTCGGCTCCCGCAACTGAACTCCCCGCCTTCAGGAAACCGGCGCGTTCTTCGCCTCCGCCTTCGCCGCCTGCACCACGCTTTCCACCTCACTCCGGTACTGCGCCAGCAGCTCGGGCGACGTCGCCTCAAAGCGCATCACCAGCACCGGTTGCGTGTTGGAAGCCCGCACCAGGCCCCAGCCCTCGGGAAAAATCACGCGAACGCCGTCCACGTCCACCGTCGGACGTTGGGCGCGCAGCACCTCGCTCGCCCGCCTGACCACTTCGAACTTCATCTCATCGGGACAGTCGAAGCGGATCTCGGGGGTGGTCACCGTCTTCGGCAGATCCGCCAACTGCGCCGACAAAGGATGGCCGCTCGCCGCAACGATCTCGATCAGGCGGCACGCGGCGTACAGGGCATCATCGAAGCCGTAGTATCGGTCGGCGAAGAACATGTGGCCGCTCATCTCGCCGGCCAGTTCGGCGTGGCTTTCTTTCATCTTGGCCTTGATCAGCGAGTGCCCAACCTTCCACATGATTGGATTCCCGCCCCGCTTCTTCAGATCGTCGAACATGATCTGCGAGCACTTGACCTCGCTAATGAAGGTCGCTCCCGGCTTGCGCGTCAGGATCTCGCGCCCATAGACGATCATCAACTGGTCACCGTAGATCACAGCGCCCTTCTCGTCCACCGCGCCAATGCGATCGGTATCGCCGTCGAACGCGATGCCGAGATCGGCGCCGGTCTCGGCCACTTTCGCGATTAATGCGGCCAAGTTTTCCGGAACCGTCGGGTCGGGATGGTGGTTGGGAAACCGGCCGTCCATCTCGAAATACATCTCGGTGGCGTCCACATTCAGGTTGGCAAGAATGCGCCGCATCACCGGCCCCCCTGTGCCGTTGCCCGCGTCCACGACTACCTTGATTCGGCGCGCAAAGTGGAACTGCTCCGAGACCTCGGCCACGTAAGGCGTGACCACGTCGGCGCCAGATACCGTGCCCGGGCCGCTCAAGTAGTCGCCGCTCTGGATGATGCGCAGGATCTCCTGGATCGCCCCGCCATGGATCGTCGATTCGCCGCAGACGGTCTTGAATCCGTTAAACTCGCTCGGATTGTGGCTCCCGGTGATCATTACGCCGCCATCGGTCTTCAAGTGGAAGCAGGAGTAGTAGAGGACCGGGGTCGGCACCACCCCCAGATCGATGACCTCGCAGCCGCTGGCGAGAAGGCCGCGCAGGTGCGCATCGCGCAGGCGCGGCGAACTGAGGCGCGTATCGCGGCCCAGCGTAATGCGCTTGCCCGCATTTCGCTGCAAATAGGTGCCGAGAGCGCGGCCGAGTTGTTCCACGTCGGCATCCAGCAGGTCCACGTCGGCTACACCGCGAATGTCGTACTCGCGAAAAATAGTGGTTTTGAGCATTAGATTAGAATGAGAGCGAGGCCGGTTAATGAAAGCCGCCGAACGCCAGTTTACGACAATTAGCGGCGTGCCCGTGAAGCCGGTGTACGGTCCGGAGGATACAACCGGGATTCACCTCGGCGAGCCGGGTGAGTTTCCGTACACGCGCGGCATTCACCGCGATATGTACCGGGGCAAGCTCTGGACCATGCGCCAGTTCTCCGGCTTTGCCACGCCGGAAGAGACCAACCGCCGTTACCACTACCTTCTGGAACAGGGACAGACCGGCCTGTCCGTGGCGTTCGATTTGCCAACCTTGATGGGTTACGACGCCGATCATGCAATGAGCGCAGGCGAGGTCGGCAAATGCGGCGCCAACATTTCCTCGCTGGAGGACATGGAGATCCTCTTCCGCGGGATTCCCCTGGCCGATGTCACCGTCTCCATGACCATCAACTCGCCCGCCAGCGTCCTCTGGGCGATGTACCTGGCGGTGGCGGAGCAACAGGGCGCCGATTGGGCCAAGCTCTCCGGGACCCTGCAGAACGATATTCTCAAGGAATATATCGCGCAGAAGGAATACATTTTTCCGCCGCGACCCTCCATGCGGCTGGTCACCGATACCATCGAGTTCGGTGCCCGCCATACGCCCAGGTTCAACCCGATTTCGATTTCGGGCTACCACATACGCGAGGCCGGTTCCACCGCGGTCCAGGAGCTTGCATTCACGCTGCGCGACGGGATCGAGTACGTGGACTGGGCGATCGAACGAGGGCTCGCTGTCGACGAATTTGCGCCGCGGCTCAGCTTCTTCTTCAACGCGCACAGCGACTTTTTCGAGGAGATCGCCAAGTATCGCGCCGCCCGCGCCATCTGGGCACTGGCCATGCGCGACCGCTACGGCGCGCGCCAGGAGCGAAGCTGGAAACTGCGCTTCCACGCCCAGACTGCGGGCTGCTCGCTGACCTGGCAGCAGCCCTACAACAACGTGATCCGGACCGCCCTGCAGGCGATGGCAGCCGTACTCGGCGGAGCGCAATCGCTGCATACGAACTCGCTCGACGAGGCATACGCCCTGCCGAGCGAGCATGCCGTTACAATCGCGCTCCGCACCCAGCAGGTCCTGGCATACGAGAGCGGCGTTGCGAACGTGGCCGACCCGTTGGGGGGCAGCTACTTCCTCGAAAGCCTGACGGCCGATCTGGAAACCGAAGCCAATCGGTACATCGCCCGCATTGATGCCATGGGCGGCATGATTCCGGCGATTGAGGCGGGCTACCCGCAGACCGAGATCGCAGCCGCCAGCTATCGCTATCAACGCGAGGTGGAAGCGGGCGAGCGGGTGATCGTGGGAGTCAATCGATTCCAGAGCGAGGACGCTCCGATTGAACTGCTGCAAATCGACGAGACCAGCGGAAAGCATCAGAGCGAGAAACTGGCGGCGTTGCGCAAGCGCCGCGAAAATGCGAAGGTGCGGCAGACGCTCGATCGCCTGAAACAGGCGGCCGAAGGGACGGAGAACACCATGCCGTACCTGCTCGATGCCGTCCGCGCCTACGCGACTCTGGGAGAGATCTGCGAAGCGCTGCGCTCCGTCTTCGGCACCTACACCGAGACCTCGCACCTGTAGCGGATCCGCGTGGATTTCGGCAGATCGCCAATCATTGGCGGCGGGTAGCGAGCAGAATCATAGGGATAGCTCCTTTCGCCCGCCAATATCGGGCGGCGGCCCTAAATTCCGGCCATGGTATTACAATCCATAGTGGACATGTCGCACCCCATTCGAGTGCTGGTCGCCAAACCCGGACTGGACGGCCACGACCGAGGCGCCAAGATCATCGCCCGCGCCCTGCGCGATGCCGGCATGGAAGTCATTTACACTGGGCTGCGCCAGACTCCGGAGATGATCGTCAATGCCGCCTTGCAGGAGGATGTGCAGGTGATCGGCCTCTCCATCCTCTCCGGCGCCCACAACGCCATCGTCCCCCGGGTGATGGACCTGCTTCGCGAGAAGAACATGCTGGACGTCAAAGTAATCGTGGGCGGGATCGTACCGGACGACGACGCGGCCGAGCTAAAGCGCCTCGGGGTGGCGGCAGTTTTCCAGCCGGGGGCGTCGCTGGATGCCATCGTTCATTTCATCCGGGAGGCGGTCGCGGTTTAAATCGAATGCCGCGCAGCAGCCTTCCGGGCGGCTAACGATCTCATAAAGAACGGCGTGCCCGGGTTTCACACCTGTAGCCCGGCACACTCGTTGTTGACCCTCCCAAGATCAGCTAAACTAATGCTTTACCCGAATTGCCAACGAACTGCAAGTGAGTGGTCCCGAAGTCATCTGATCAGCGCAGAGTGGAAAGGTATGCATTCATGAAATTCCTCAGGCGCGTCCGCCTGGTCGCAATCCCGGCCTGTCTCTGCGCACTCTGGGTTTCTCCCGTAATTGCACAGCAGCAGCAACAGCCGCCTGCCGGGCAGCCGCCGAAGCAACAGCCGCCGACGGCTCCGGCGACTCCGCAGCAGCAGCCGCCCCGGCCCGCTAATCCGTTCGAAACCATCCCGACCGCACCTCAGGGCCAGCCTCCGGCTACACCCCAGACCACCACCCCGCCCCAGCAGCGTCCTCAACTGGAAGCGCCGCCCGTGGCTGGACAGCCGGCTGCCAATCCCAACGGACAGGTCATTGAAGCCTTCGAATTTCGCGGCGCCAAGCGCGTTCCGCAGGACACTCTGAAGGCCCTGATCCTCTCCAAGCCCGGCGACATTTACAACGAAGACACCCTGCGCCGCGATTTCATGATCCTTTGGAACACCGGCCGCTTTGACGATATCCGGCTAGAAACCGAACAGGGGCGTACCGGCGTGATCGTGCGGTTCGTACTGGTTGAGCGGCGCGTGATCCGCTCCATCGATTACCCCGGCGCCAAATCGGTCACGGTCAGCGAAATTCTGGATCGCTTCAAAGAGCGCAAGGTCGGACTCAGCGTGGAATCGCAGTACGATCCGAACAAAGTGCAGCGCGCGGCCGTGGTGCTTAAAGAGTTCCTGGCGGAGCGCGGCCGGCAGTACGCCACCGTGGAGCCGCAAATCGAGCAGATCCCGCCCTCGTCCCTGAAGGTCTCCTTCATGGTGAACGAAGGTCCGAAGGTGAAGGTCGGCAACATCGATATCGTCGGCAATACGGCGCGAAGCGACAAGTGGGTCATCAACGCGATGAAGAATTCAAAGCCGATCGGCCTGCCCCACTCGATCCTGTTCGAGAATCTCTTCGCCAAGACCTACGATCGCGCCAAGCTCGACGAAGACAAAGAGCGCATTCGCCAGGCCTACCAGGATGCCGGATATTTCCAGGCCAAGACCCTGGAGGAGACGGTGGACATCCAACACCGCGGCGGCAAGGGCTGGCGCCTGCCGCTGATCAAGATGAATTTGCCCGGCATCTCGGCGGATATCACGCTGCCGGTGGAAGAGGGCCGGCTGTACCACCTGCGCAACATGAACTTCCAGGGCGTGAAGCTGTTTCGGACGCCGGAAGTGCTGATGAAGCCCCTGTTCGGGATGACCACCGGCGATGTCTTCTCCACCGACAAGCTACGCAAGGGCATCGAGAACATGCGCAAGCTATACGGCGAGTTCGGCTACATCGATTTCGTTCCCGAACCGAACTTCGATATTGTTCCGGATACCGACCAGATCGACCTGACCCTGACTGCCGACGAAGGAAAGCAGTTCTTCATCCGCCGCATCGACTTCTCGGGCAACACCACCACCCGCGACAAAGTCATCCGCCGCGAAATCCTGCTCGACGAAGGCGACATGTTCAATACCAAGCTATGGGACTACAGCATCCTGCGCCTCAACCAGCTTGGGTATTTCGAAATGCTGAAAAAGGAAGATGCCGCCGATATCAAGCGCAATCCCGGTTCGAATACGGTGGATATCACGCTCAAGGTGAAGGAACGCGGCAAGAACTCGGTCGGCCTCAACGGCGGCGTCAGCGGCATTGCCGGCAGCTTTCTGGGCTTCAATTACTCGACCAATAACTTCCTCGGATTGGGCGAAACGCTATCGCTCGAAAGCCAGCTCGGCACGCGTATGCGCGATGTGAGCCTGGGCTTTACCGAGCCGTACTTTCTGGACCGCCCGCTGCAACTGGGTTTCGTGGTCTATCTGCGCCGCTTCAACTTCGACCAGGGCCGCGAAGCCTCGATCCTGGCCGGCAGCAATCTGATCCCTCTTTATAACCAGTTGGGCACGCAGAACCTGCTGAACTATACCCAGAATTCCAAAGGCATTTCGGTCTCGGCCAGCTACCCGATCAAACACAGCTTTGCCCGCGTCGGCGTCACGTATGCGTTCGATAAGAGCGACGTGGTCACGCAGACCCAGGCCGCGCAGGCGTATTTCCAATACATCAATTTCAGCGGCGTTGCCGGACCGAACTCGCTTCAGGGTATCCGCACCAGCCATATTGTTCCGTCTTACTCGTACAACACGGTGAACCATCCGATCTCGCCCACGGCCGGACGCAGCGTCTTCATTTCCGCCGATTTCGCAGGCAGCCTGTTAGGCGGCAACGTGAATACGGTCCGTCCCGCGGTGGACCTGAAGTACTTCAAACAGGCGCCCTGGCACAAGAGCCACATCCTGGCCTTCCACGCGATGGGCTCCATGGTCACCGGCTACGGCGGCAAGCTGATTCCCCCGTTCTCCCGCACCTATATCGGCGGTGAGCAGGACGTCCGTGGTTTTGAGATCTGGGGCATCACGCCCATCGCGTTTGTCGCGTCTTCGGCGCAGGTCAACGTGCTGAACGATGACGGCTCCGCCCGTACGCAGAAGGTGGTCACCAACGGCGTGATCAGTTCGCAGCCGGTGACCATGACGGTACCGACTTACCAGCTAATTACCCCGGGCGGCGACCTTCAATCGGTGGGTAACTTCGAGTACCGGATTCCGATTGTCGGGCCGGTCACTCTGGCACTGTTTGGCGACGTCGGCATTAACAAGATTCTCCGGGCCAGCCAATTGACCATGGAGCCTTCACGCGTGAACGACCTGAACTCGCAGTTTCCCCAGGCCGGGTTCGACGGGCGTGTGAAGATTGCCCCCGGCACGCAGAAGATGCGGGCCTCGACGGGCATCGAATTGCAGGTGATGTTGCCCGTGGTGAATGCGCCCTTCCGCCTGTACTGGGCCTACAATCCCTCGGTCGTCCGGGAATATTTGCAGCCGCCCATTGTGGCGGACCGCTCCAGCTTCCCGAACTACAACACGTTCATCAACTCGGTGGCGCAATTCGGCCAGCAGTATCCCTACTTCGAAAAGCGCTCCATGTTCCGATTTACAATTGGCAGGACCTTCTAAGGCCCGCCGTATGATAGGATTTCCACACTTAGGAGTTTTAGATTGAAGAAGATTTTCGTTTTCCCCGCGGTGGTTCTGGGCATGGCGCTAGGCGCGCACGCGCAGGCCACCCCCACCAAGGTAGCCGTGATTCAGGTGCAGACCGCCATTCTGAGCACCAAAGACGGACAGAAGGCCGCTGGCGAACTCCAGGGCAGATTCGCCCCGAAAAAGGCCGAGATCGACAAGAAGCAAGCGGATATCGCCGCGATGCAGGACCAGCTCAAGAAGCTCCAGGCGACCGGAAGCGATGAGGTCAAGACCAAGCTCATGCGCGATATCGACAGCGCCAACACGAAGTTGCAGCGCGACACGCAGGATGCCCAGGCCGATCTCGATGAAGAGCAGCAGAAGATCATGCAGGAGCTCGGCGGTAAGATGATGGCGGTGGTCGAGAAATATGCGCAGTCGAACGGTCTCGCGATGGTGATCGACGTCAGCAACCCGCAGACCCCGGTTCTCTGGGCGGCACAGGCCATTGACATCACGGCTGAAATCGTGAAGTTGTACGATCAGGCGAACCCTGGCACGGCAGCGACCGCGGCTCCCGCGCCCGCCAAACCGACCGGCGCTGCGGCGCCCACGACGCTGCCTCCGGCTCCGAAGAAGAAGTAAATCTTTCGGATAAGCCTGACGGCCCGCCGGTTTGCTCCATGCGCTTTCCGGTTCGGCGGCGGTACAATTCGCTTAGGGGGTAGCGACTCATGAAGCTGGCTGGCAGTCTTTGCCTTACGGCGATTCTGGCCGGAGGTGCGTTTGCGCAAAACATCACTCGGAGTTTTGGCAGCGTGGTCTTCCCTGGCGGCACTTCAGCTACTAACCCCAACATCACTCGAACCTTTGGAAGTGTCGTGTTTCCAGGAGGATCGCCCACTTCTCCGCCGGTGCGCAGCGGACCTTCACTGGTAGCGCCGCCCAGCTTCAACGGTGGAAATACGTTCAACCGCGGCGGGTTCAACGGGGGCAATACCTTCACTCCCGGACCGCGGACCCCGCCGGTAAATCGCGGTCGCAAGGGCAGCCAGACCAGTGTGTATGCCTATCCGGTCTACGTTCCGAGCTACTTCGATCCATCTCTTTCGCAGGGATTCGCTCCACAGACCCAACCCGAACAGCCGCCGAATGTAACGGTCGTGTACCCGCAGCAGCAGGAGCCCAGGCCCATCATCATCCAGATGGCACCCGACGGGTCCTATACACAAGCCCAGCGACCTTCCTCCGCCCCGGCATACGTTTCACCGGATCAGGCTGCCGATACGGAACCCGATACCCCGCATTACCTCATCGCGTTCAAGGATCACAGCATTTATACGTCGGTAGCGTACTGGTTCGATGGTGACACCCTGCACTACTTCACGAAGGGTGACACTCACAATCAGGCGCCTGTGGCGCTGATCGATCGGGATTTGACGGAACGGCTGAATCGGGAACTGGGCATTGACTTCAAAATGCCGCCCGCGAGGTAAGCTGAGCCAGACTTCACATAAATCCGTGATACACTGATTGATGTGAAGAATGTCGAGACACGTAATCTCACGTTAAATCTGCCGGAGGATCTCCTCCGTCAATTTCGGATTTACGCAGCCACTCGGGATCAATCCATGACCCAACTGATCGCGATTGCGATGCGGCGGATGATGGCGGAAGAAGGCAATTGGGAGACTTCCAGCCGCCGTATGATCGATCGCATGCGGAACGCGAAGGATCGTGGTACGGGCGGCGTCACCACATGGACTCGTGACGAGATCCATGAGCGCTGAGTTTGTCGACACGAACATTCTGGTGTACGCGCACGACAGCAGCGCCGGACAGCGGCATGAGGTCTCTTCGGCTCTGCTCGAAAGGCTCATACGATCTCGATCCGGCGCAATCAGCACCCAGGTGCTAACTGAATTCTATTCGGTAGCCACCCGCAAACTTCGCTTCAGCAGCAAAGAAGTTGAGGAGATCGTATTCGACTTCGGATCCTGGTTGCTCCATTGCCCGACTCATGCCAGCATTCTCCAAGCCGTCAGTATCCAGCGGCGGTTTCAGATTAACTGGTGGGACGCGCTCATCGTAAACAGCGCTGTGGAACTCGACTGCTCCACGCTGTGGACCGAAGATCTCCACGACGGTCAACAGTTCTCCACCGTGACCGCGCGTAATCCATTCGCCTGAATCCTGTGGCCACCTCGCCGTGCCGCAGGAGTCCGACCCACGGCATCACGTGAATGCGATTGGGCTCCGTGTCCCGGGTTGGAGCACGTCTGAGAGTCGCGAAACTGGCTCATCGTTGTGGAAAAAGGCACGAACGTGTTACTTTGTGTATCTGTTTTCACAAGGAAGGGCCAAACGTCGATGCGCCGGATCGCTCCTGTTATAGCTGCTGTTCTATGGACCCTTAGTCCCGCCCACGCCCAAAATGCAACATCGTGGGTCTCTCGAACTATCGCCGGATCCTTTCCGATCGGCGACGGCGGCCAGGCCACTGCCGCCCTTCTCGAAAGTCCTCAGGCCGTCGCCGCGGACACAGCCGGCAATCTGTACATCGCCGATGGCGGCAACGGGGCCATCCGCAAGGTCAGCCGCACCGGGATCATCACTTCCATCGCGACTTACTCCGGCTATACTTACGATCTAAAGCTCGATGCCGCCGGAAATCTCTTCGTTGCAGGAGGCAACCGGGCTTACAAAATCACGCCGGACGGAGTGGTCAGCGTGGTTGCCGGAAACGGCACCTTCTCCAACAGTACCGGCGATGGCGGGCCTGCCACCAGCGCCGGCTTCAACGGAATTTATGCTCTGGCGGTGGACGCGAACAACAACATTTTCATCTGCGATTCCAACAATCACCGGATTCGAAAGGTGACTCCCGACGGCATTGTTCGCACGATCGCCGGCGGTGGGAACAAAGGCTTCGCCGGCGACAATGGACCGGCGGCCAACTCCCTGCTCAACTATCCCCGCCACGCGGCCGTCGATTCTTCCGGTAACCTCTACGTGAACGACTACAACAACAATCGCGTCCGCAAGATCACGCCCGCCGGCATCATCTCCACCGTGGCCGGCAGCAATCTCTGCTGCGATTCGCCGAACGGAGGACTGGCCACCGGGGCTTACCTGTATACCGGCCCGGTCACAACCGATCCGTCCGGCAACATCTATATCTGGGATCTCTTCACCGGGAAAGTGCGGCGCGTCACGCCGGCAGGGATTATCAACGACTACGCCGGCAGCGGGCAGGAAGGCTTCGCCGGCGATGGAGGCGTTGCTTCCAACGCGCGCTTCTCTTCCGTCACCGGTCTCGGTACAGACGCGCAAAATAATCTCTACATTGTGGACGGAAACAACGAACGCATTCGGAAAGTCTCGCCCGATAGCTCGATCGGCACCGTCGCCGGACGCAGTCACTTCTCGGGTGATGGAGCCACTGCCACAGCGGCGATCCTGCACCGTCCCACCGGAGTGGTCACGGCCTCGGACGGCACTGTCTACTTCACCGACACGGTGAACCACCGCGTCCGCAAAATCGGCCCCGACGGGACGATCAACACGCTGGCTGGAACAGGTGAGCCCGGATTCGCCGGCGACAACGGCCCCGCCGCTGCCGCTCAACTATACTTCCCGGATTCCATCACGATCGACACAGCCGGGAACCTCTATGTCGTCGATCAATACCAGCGCCGCATCCGCAAGATCACACCCGCGGGCACGATCAGCACCGTTGCGGGAAATGGCAATCTGGCCCTATCCAATGACGCCAGAGGTGCGCTTGGAAGCGGCTTCGCCTATATCACCGGTATCGCGATTGATACGGCCGGCAATCTGTATGTTTCCGAGTCGTTCGCGAACAAAATCAAAAAGATCGTTCCCACCGGCGGCATGACTACGTACGCCGGCACCGGGGGCGAAGGATTCGGCGGCGATGGCCTGAGTGCCACCCAGGCCGTACTGGATACACCCGGCGCCCTGGCGGTTGACGGCAGCGTGCTCTACATAGCCGACACTTATAACTACCGTATCCGCAAGATCGATCCCGGCACCGGCGCGATCACCACCGTGGCGGGTACGGGTGTCTGCTGCGACAGCGGCGATGGCGGCAAGGCGACCTTAGCTCGCGTGGACGCCTACGGGCTCTTGCCCGATGGAAACGGCGGTCTCTGGTTCACCGATTCCACCGGTGTACGCTTCATCGCGAAAGACGGCACCATCACTCGGACCGCCGGAGGGCAGGCACTTGGTTTCGCGGGCGACGACAGCCCGGCCGGTTCCAATACGATGTACAACTCCCCGGCTGGGATCACCCTCTCCCGCGGGGGCGACATTATCGTCGCCGATACTTACAACAGCCGGATCCGGAAACTTCAACCTAACGATCCAGCGCGCATGGATATCGTATCCGGCAACAACCAGACCGGCACCACCGGCGCGGCAATGCAGGCATTCGTGATCAAGGTTACCGGGAAGGCCGGCATCGGCGCATTGGGTGTGCCGGTGACTTTTGCGGTCACTTCCGGCTCTGCCGACCTTTCGGCGCGCACCACCAATACCGATCTCAGCGGCCAAGCCGGGGTCTCCGCCATACCAACCAAGGCGGGTACCCTCACCATCACCGCCACAGCCGGAGCCTTCACCGCCACCTTCAGCGCCACGATCAAGGACGCGGTTGTGATACCCCCAGCTACCGATGTGCCCGTGATCTCCCAAGGCGGCATTGGGCAGAACGGCTTCAGCGTGCCGCCGGTGCAGACCATCTCCGCCGGCGCCATCACTACCATCTACGGCTCCAACTTTCTGGCTGCGGGAAGCGCGCCCGCCATCAACCAAGTGGCCGACGGGCAGCTTTCCACCAATTTCGCGGGCGTGTGCGTCACGGTTGGCGGCGTGCGAGCCCCCATCTTCGCCGTAGCCGCTACCCAGGTCACCATCGAAGTGCCCGAGGTCCCGGCGGGCTCCGCTCCTGTCCAGGTAATCCGCAATTGCGGCACGGCAGCCGAACAGAAGAGCAATATTCTCACCGCGAGTGCCCAATCCGCCTCGCCCGAACTGCTCTACCTGCAGACCAACGCCGATGGTAGGAATCCGGTCGCCGCCGTGGGATTGGCCGGTGAATGGATCGGCGCGCCGGGCTCTATTGCCGGAGCCACCCTGCGCCCCGCCAAGCCAGGCGACATCCTGGTGGTGTACGCACTCGGCTTCGGGAGCACCATTCCGGCGCAGGTCACAGGAGTACCGGCCGCCGGAGCCGCCCAAGTGGCGCAATCGGTCGGAATCACTATTGGAGGCGTACCGCTCGCGCCCGCCGATATTCAGTACGCAGGTGCCAGCCCCTACTTCATCGGTCTATACCAGATCAATCTGCGGGTGCCTGACGGCGTGCCGTCGCGGAACCAGTCGATTATCGTCAAGATCGGATCGAGCCAGAGTCCTGCCGGCGGATACCTGGCCGTGCAGTAGGCGCGCCGCAGACCGGCGTGACGCGAGCGGCGACTCGCTACAATTGTGCGTGCATGAAGCAAGCGCGGTACCCCACTCGCGCAGGCCTCTTCGGCATCGGCCTGGATGCGTATTGGCCTCAGTTTCCCGGGCTGGAGGAGCGCCTGCGCGACGCCCTCGCTCAAGTCGCCGCGCGACTGGCCGCCATGCAAGTCGAGGTGGTGGATCTCGGCTTGGTCGATTCTCCTGAAAAGGCAGTCGACGCCGGTCACCGCGCCCGCCGCGCCGATATCGACATTCTTTTTCTCTACGTCACCACGTACGCACTCTCCGCCACGGTCCTGCCGGTAGTGCGCCGTGCCGGTGTCCCGGTGATCGTTCTCAACCTCGCGCCCGCGGCCGCCATCGATTACGCCGCCTTCAACAGCATGGGCGACCGCACCCGCATGACCGGGGAATGGCTCGCTTTCTGCCAGGCCTGCCCGCTACCCGAACTCGCCAACGTCTTCCGGCGCTGCCGTATCCCGTTCCACCAGGTCACTGGTATGTTGAACGACGATCCCACGGCCTGGGACGAAATCGCGGATTGGACCGCTGCCGCCCGCGTCGCCTCGGTTATGGAGCACAATCGCCTGGGCATCATGGGCCACTACTACGGCGGTATGCTCGATATCTACACCGACCTCACTCGCCAGTGCGCCGTCTTCGGCGGCCACATGGAGATGATCGAGGTGGATGAACTTGCCGCCTTGTGCGCCAGTGTCGAAGCCCAGGCGATCTCCGGCCGCGTCCAGCAATTCCACGAGATCTTCGAGGTCGGATCCGATTGCCCCGCCGACGAACTGGAGCGCGCCGCGCGCACCTCGCTTGCGCTCGATCAACTGGTCGAGATCCACGCGCTCGGCTCGCTCGCCTACTTCCACGGGGGCGCCGGTAATCCCGCGAATGAGGACGCCATCAGTTCCATCATCCTGGGGAACAGCCTGCTCACGGCTCGCGGCATTCCGGTAGCCGGCGAGATGGAAATCAAGAACGTGCAAGCCATGAAGATCATGGATGGCTTCGGCGCCGGAGGATCGTTCACCGAGTTCTACGCGATGGATTTCGCAGACGACGTGGTGCTGATGGGTCACGATGGGCCGGGCCATATTGCGATCGCCCAGGGCAAGACCAAGGTGCGACCGCTCTCTGTCTATCACGGCAAGATCGGACGCGGGCTCTCGGTCGAAATGTCGGTGCGGCACGGTCCCGTGACCCTGCTTTCAGTGATTGAAACCGCGAACGGCGAAGTGGAGTTCCTGATTGCGGAGGGCGAATCCGTCCCCGGGCCGATCCTCGAAATCGGCAACACCAATAGCCGCTACCGCTTTGCGATCGGCGCGCGCCGCTTCGTCGGGGAATGGAGCGTTCACGGACCGGCGCATCATTGCGCCGTCGGCACCGGACACATCGCGAATCGCATCGAAAAGCTCGCGCACCTGTTGAAAATCGAATCGCGGCGCGTCTGCTGATTTCGTTACTCCTCCCGCAGCACCGCAATCGGATCGATCCGCGCCGCCCGCCGGGCCGGAATCCAGCAGGCAGCCGCCACGATCGCCAGCAGCATCAACGCCACCGTCGCGTACGTCGCGGAATCGGTGGCCGCCACCCCATAAAGAATGCCGCTCAACGTCTGCGAGAGCAGGCGGGCGGCAGCGAATCCGGCCGCCAGCCCAATACCGCTGAGTGCCAGTCCGCGCCGGACCACCTGGCGGATCACTTGCGGCGCACTGGCCCCGAGCGCCATGCGCAAGCCGATCTCCCGGCTGCGCTGCGTCACCGTGTAAGCCAGCAAGCCATAGAGCCCCAAGGATGCCAGCAGCAAGGCCAGCCCCGCGAACGAGATCAACAGTTTCATCTGCTGTTGCCGGTCCGCCACATCCAGATCCAGAATCTCGTCCATCGTGCTCACCGCCGCCACCGCCTGTTCCGGATCCACCTGCTGAACGACCCGGCGGACTACATCCGCCAAAGCAGCGGGGTCGCCCGCGGTTCGCACCACCAGGCTGTCCGGCAGCGCCCATGTGTCCGGATTCTGCTCATATGGAAGATAGACACCCGCCTTCATGGCAAGTTCGTAGCCGCGCTCGTGAACGTCCTTCACCACGCCCACGATCGTCCGCCAGGCCGGAACGCGCTCGCTCAAACTGATGCGATGCCCGAGGGCGCTTTCCCCCGGAAAGTACAGCCTGGCTAGAGTCTGGTTCACCACCACGACCGGCGTCGTGCCCTCGCGATCGCTCGCCTCAATCAACCGCCCTTCCACCAACTGCACGCCCAGAGTCTGCAGATAGTCTCCGCTGCTGACCCGCAACAGCGCGTCTCCCAGATCCCCGGGCACCCGCTCGCGTCCCTCCACCCGGTAGCCCTGCGTGTTTCCGGTACTCAGGAAAGGCAGCGTGGAGGAGTAGGCCGCGCCCTTCACTCCCGGTAACACGCGCACCCCATCGATCACGCGCCGGTAGAAGTCCAGGCGCCGGCCAGGTTCGCGATACCGGGCGCGCGGCAGAGTGGTGCGCATGGTCAGCAGATGGTCTGGGCGGAATCCGATTTCGACGGCGCGCAGGCGCGCGACCGTTTTGAGCATCAGGCCGGCACCCACCAGCAGCACCAGCGCGGTTGCCACTTCCAACACCACCAGCGCGTCTCGCAGCACCCCGCTCCGCAGCCCGACCCCCCCACGGCCGCCTTGTTTCAGACCATCGTTCAACTCCACGCGCGATCCCTTCCAAGCCGGGACCACGCTGAATCCCAGCGCGGTCAACAAAGACATCGCGAGGGTAAACACCAGCACCCGCGCATCCACAGAGGGCGCCGCCGTGGCCGGCAGGCCGGTGGGCACGAGGGCGGTGAGCAGCCGGATCCCCGCCGGCGCCAGCAAGAGCCCCAGCGCGCCGCCCACCAGCGCAATCAGCGAGCCTTCCGCCATCATCTGGCCTACCAGCCGTCCGCGACTCGCGCCGAGCGCGGCTCGCACCGCCATCTCCCGCCGCCGCCCTACCGAACGAGCCAGCAGCAGACCCGCCAGATTGGCGCACGCGATCAGCAGCACGCATCCCGCGGCGCCCATCAGCACCAGCAACTCCACCCGCGTGTTGCCGACCACTTCTTCCTTCACAGGCACTACCACCACGTTCGGGGCGCGCCCGTTATCGTCCGGATGCTCTGCCGCGAGTTGCCGCCCGATCCCGTTCATCTCTTCGCGAGCCCGTTCCAGCGGCACCCCCGGTTGGAGCCGCGCTACGACGTTCAGATAATGCGATCCGAACGCCACCAGGTCGTTTGGCGCGAAGTGGATCGGTATCCAGAGGTCCACGCGCCGGTCGCGGAACGAAAAGTTCTGGGGCATGACGCCGACGATGCGATGCTTCAATCCATTGACCGGAAGATCCCGATTCAGGACATCCATCGACCCCGCATAACGCCGCTGCCAGAGGGCATAGCTGAGGATCGCCACGGGTTCGCCGGTGCGATCTTCCTGGTCCGTAAAGGTCCGGCCCGCGATCGGTCTCACGCCCAGAATCGAGAAGAAGCTGGCTGTGACCATGCGTGCGGAAACCTGCTCTGGCGGACCATCGGCCGTTAGATTCGCAGCCATTCCGCGCGTCGCCGCCATGTCTTGAAATACGCGGTTGCGCTTCTTCCATTCGGTGAAGTTGCCCGGCGAGGGAGTGTTCCTGGGAAAGCCCGCCGCTGTCGCGTCCTCCCATACCATCACCACGCGATCGGGCTCCGCGTACGGCAGTGGACGTAGCAGCACTGCGTCCACGGTAGAAAATACCGCCGTGTTCGCACCGATCCCCAAAGCCAACGCGCCCACCGCGACTGCCGTGAATCCCGGCGAGTGACGCAGCAGGCGCATTCCATGACGCAAATCGCTCCAGAGTCTGGTCATTACTCCTTTATACTCGCCAGATTCTCAAAGGTTACGCCGGCTGCTTTCGTTCGCCCTGCGATTCGAAGGGGACGCCGGTATCGACAAGGCGCTCGCGGTGCGTGCGGGTGCCAGATACGATTCACGACCCAATCCGCGCCACTTCCGTTACTTTTTCAGACTTCGGACATAGGCCACGACGTTATCGGCGTCCGCGCCCGAAACGCTCTTGATAGGTTTCATTTTGCCCTTACCGTTAGCGATGACGCCCTTTAAGTCGGCGTCGCTCATGCCCTGGACCTCGGCCGACTTGAGGTCTTTCATATCAACCTTCATCATTTTGGCGATCGCCGCGTTGGGTGTGCCGTCCGCACCATGGCAGGATTTGCAGGACCTGTCATACACGGCCTGCCCCGCCTTGGCGTCAGCTCCCAAACCGATTGCCGCCGATATCCCCATCAAAGCCAAAATCGTCAAATGTCTTTGCATCTGTAGAACCTCCTGATTCTCAATCTCTGAACCTATCACTCTACTGCTTTTTGAACCAATCCTACTGATTGCTAAGTCCCAGCGTCTTTAGAATAGTCGGCGCCGTCTCTTCCACTGCGAGCGCCTGATGACAAGCCGTGCAGTCCTGTGTGATGGTTTTCTTGTCGCTCGTGGCGTGGTTGTCATCGTGACAGCGGAAACAGCCGGGATAGTCCGTATGACCAAGGTTGTTTGGATACGTTCCCCATGTCACTTTTAGATCTGGAAACACATTTCGCTTATAAATCGCGAGTAAGGTCTGTCCGGCTGCTCGAATCTCCGTCCCCAACTTGCTGCTGATATCCGGGTACTTCTGTTGATAGAAACTGTCGAGTCCCGCTGGAATCTTCTGCCCGGCCTCGGCATCACTCTTGTAGTCGGTCTTGATCAGTTCCAGAGCGGTCTTCTTGAGGAAGGGCAGTCCCGGCGACATCTGCCCGGAAGCAAGTGCAGCATCCACGGCGCGATCGGGAACTTCGAAGGCATGTGCCGGCCGATTATGGCAATCGACGCATTGCATCTCGTATGTGGGCATCGCTTGCACCAAGTCCGGTTTTGTATCAGCTGCCAGATACGTACGCGCCGTGCCGGTCTTCTGATTGCGGTATTCCACCCACGGAAGGGTCTGCCGCTTCTTGTCGGCCGCTGCGTAGCGGATATGCACTCCCGGTCCCAGGTGCGCACCGTGAATGCCGCCGGAACTGCCGCCCCCAACCCGCATCATCAGAACGGTCTCACTCCGGGAGTTGCTTTCATCATCCTTAAATTCGGTGATGACACGCAACCGCTCTCCCGTCACCTTTTCACGAGCATGGCACCGCTCGCACGTCTCAACGGAAGCGACCAGCCGGTTGCTTTCCATGGCCGATTCGATGGGCCTCGGGTAAGAGTTCATAATCACATCAAAAAGTTGACGCGTTCCAGCCATCTTACTCCGCACCCAACCGGAAGCGCCCGGCCCCACGTGACAGCTCACGCATTCCACGGCCTGATGGGGCGCTCTCAGGTGCGCCGTGAATTCAGGTTTCATGACATGACAGCTTTGGCCACAGAACTGAACTGTCTCCATGTGCTCCACAGCCCTATAAGTAAGCTGGCTGCCGATCAGCACGTTCGCCATCGTCATGACAACGAAAAAGACGCCCACACGCCGCCACGCCTGTTTCCGATCGGGAACGGTCTCGAGAGTGGTTGCTAATCGGCGCCTGGCGAGCACGATCCCAAGCGGAATCAGCGCCAGCCCCAGGAAGAAAAGGATAGGAATTGCGATGAATGCCAACAGACCTACATAGGGATTGTCGAAGCGGCCCCGCATGTGCACCGGGAGAAGGAACAGCCATGAGCAGCCCGCCAGCGTGACCAGCGTCGCACCCAGCATGCTGATCCAATGGCTGGTCAGCAGGATGAGTATGCTTCGGTTCGGTTGATCGCTCATTCTATTTCGATCCGCTTCCGGAATTCAGATACGCGATGAGATCGCTCATTTGGCTTCCATCGAAACGCGGCCAGGGCGTCCCTTGAGCCTTCATTCGTTCCAGCATCGTAGGTCCGTGTTGCCACAGCGCCGAGACCATGGATGCGCCGGAGTACCGGCGCCCGGTTCCAACGATCTTCGGCGCGCCGGAAGCGCCGTTCGAATGACATCCGGCGCAACCCTTGGCCGTGAATACCCGCTTGCCGCGGCCGGGATCGCCGGTATCTTCGAAGAACTGCTTCGCCCACAAATAGCTGAGGAGTTCGCGCATTTCGCCGGGTTCGAACTGTACCGGCCGCGCCCCCGCGGCCGACATCTTGGGTGCATGGTTCCACATCGCGGCGGCAATTTCGGTAAGTGTCCTGCCCTTGATCCGGGCGGCTAAAGCCGAACCGGCCTGGTGGCATCCGGAACAGCCCTTGGATTGAAAGAGCGCCTGTCCGTCGGCTCCAGACGTGGTCCGAAAGCTCCCCTGGGTATCCCGAATGCCAGGCAGGTGGCGTACATAGACCAGCAGATCCACGAGATCCTGCGCGCTCAACTGCGGCAGGCTTGTCCGTTTGCCCGCGGCTACCGCCTGCATTCGCGGCAAATGGTTCCACATGCTTTCCACCAGGGCGAATGGCGTATTCACGCTCTTCCATTGGTCAACTGGGGGAGCGCCAGACCCGGTGGGTGCGTTCAGACCATGGCATTGGGCGCAGTCCCGCTCCAATACGCGTTTTCCGCGCCCAGCATCTCCCGGCTTTTCGAAGAATCTGGCGGAGTAAAAATAGGCGAATAGATCGGCGGCCGCCTGCTCGTCAAGGTCACCGGCTCGAATCGTGCGGTCGCGCATGGCTGCCCACATTTTTGGGGCGTGGTTCCACATGGTCGCGGCGAGAGTGGCGGGAGTAAAGTCGCGGTCCACCAATCGGCCCAGGTCGGGTCCGATGTGCGCGCCTTTTCCACCCACGGCGTGGCACTGCACGCAGGCGAGCGATTCGAACAGGGCTGCGCCGCGCGCCGAATCGGCCGCAACGATGGCTGCGTGGGCAGCCATCGCCGAAGTCAAGAGAATGGAGATTCGCCAGATCATTGCGCAATCCTCACGCCCGCGAGTACAGTGTGCGCACGAAAACCTTCATAGACATAGAATGTCTCACGATATCCGTAGTAGCGCCATTCCGCGAACCAACTCAGTCTCTTGCCCATCGGGAGCCACAGCTTGGTGACCGGCTGATAGTAAGCCGTAGGCCGGCTGCCGGATGAAACGAAGAACGACCCGCCGGCCGTGAGTCTTGGCGCCAGGCCGCGGGTGTGCGGCAGATTCACGTTCAACAGCAACGTGGCGGTATGTGTGTTGTCGCGATAGAACGAGCGTTGAGGCAGCAGATCCTGCGGCGATAGAAACCCGATGTCGGATCGTAACGAAGACCTGCTATAGGATGCCTGCACGTCAAAGCGCTTGCCCGCGGCGGGCAACCAGAACAACGATAGCGATTCCTGTCGCGCTTGAAAATCGTAATGAACGCCGGACCCGGGGTTCTGGTTGCTCAGCAAAGTAAAATCGGCTGAGAAACTGAGGGCCGAAGCGGCCTGGTAGCGCGCCTGTGCCCGCGCCTTCTGGTAGTCGTGCAGACTGGTGCGAAAGTACGCCTGTCCGTCGGCCGCGCCCTCCGCCTCCCCGGTGATCGTGAGCTTGCGCACCGGCCGGAGTGTAAATCCGCCGAGCACGACGTTGCGCCGCAGCTGGCCTTCGTCCGCGCTGGCGAGTCCGGCTGGCGGAAGGATTACCTGGGTGGCGTTGCCCCAGACGTAACGGTAACCGCCCCGCACAGTCAGCCGCGAAAAAACGTCCCACATGACAGTGGTCTCCACCTGGTTGTAATTCGTTATGAGTGCGGAGGTGAGTTGGGCAGTCATGGACTGTGAGGATCCGATGCTGGACAAAAGCTGCTTTGATGCGGCGTCCCCCGCGTTATGCAGCCTGTCGGTCAACCAGGATTGCAGGATGCGCACGTTGCGGATCGGGCGGATTTCCGCCCCGGCGCTGCCCGTGGTGTGGGGAATCTTTGCTTCCGCCGAGAGAAGAAACTGCTGGCTGTTATAGAAGAGTAGTTGGTTCTGTTGATAAAGGTTGCCGGCCGCGGTCTGCTGATAATTCGTGGTGCTGTCCGGCTGGCTGTAGAGAAACTGGCCGTAGAGATCCAGCCAGTTCGTAGCGTGGGCGGAAAGTAGCGCCTTGCTGTACACACTCGTGCCGCGAATGCCATATGCCGCCAGAAGGCTGTTCAGGTTGAGCTGATGGCCTATCACCGGCGCGGTAGCCTCACCCGGATTCACGCCTCCCGCCTGATAAAGACTCTGATCGTCTTTGAACGTCGTGCCGCCTTGCTCGAAAGTGGCGTGAAGACGCTGGAGTTCCAATCGCACGCCACCGCGATAAAGATTTGTCAGGTCGCGAGTCCGGTTCGGTACCGCGTAGTCATTTCCGTCAGTCACGAATGTGGCGGCACCGCCGCCCGATCCCGAATCACGATCATAGGCAAAGTAAGGATTGAACCAGCGCCCGGGCAACAGGTCGAGCTGAAAGCTTCCGAAGCGGCGCCTTATGTCGAAGGATTGCTGGTTCAAAATGATGCCCCGCGCCAGCAGAGGGTCGGCGTAAGAAGGCAGAAAATTGACGTATGCGATGTCCCGGTGATCGGCGTTGAAATCGTAGAGCTTCGACTTGCCGGCACGCAGATGAAACGTAGCGTACGGGTCGTCCCCCCAACTGTAAGCACGAACATCAAGCCTGTCGAACACCCTGTGCCTGGTATCGGTTATCGTGAACTCCGTGCCCACAAGTTTGGGCCCGGAGCCCAGATTCACGATGCTGCGATAGGTATCGAAGCTTCCGGCTACGTCCGTTCGCCAGCGATATCCCACGTCGAAAGATCCAGTGAGCCAGGATTCGGTCGAGGGAACGGGCGACGTTCCCGGTTGCGCGGCGTCGGGCTTCTTCGCATCGGCCGCCGCGGGAGCTACCGCTGTCTCTTGCGCGCACAACCGTGTCGCGATGAGCAGGAGAATCAGCTTCCTCATCGGAGTAGGTTCCTGTCTACATGACTGCCGTGAACCTTTTGATGGCAGACCGTGCAGTTCTGAAAACGCGGCGACCGCAAGTCATGAAATGCGGGCGGAACCACGCCGGCGGCCATTCTGGAGCTGACCGCGGCAGGTAAATTGGCGTGACACTCCAGGCAGACCTGCTGCACCACTGGCCGGGTCAACATGCGCGGATTGGCCGACCCGTGCGGCTCATGGCACGTGGCGCAACTCTCAAAACGGACCGGCGCGTGCTCAAACGTGAATGGGCCGCGCTTGTCGCCATGGCACTTGAAACAGCCCGACTCGTTGGCGGCAAAGGCCTGAGCCATCGCGGGTCGCGTGCTTCCATGAGGGTTGTGGCAATCGACGCAAGACATCGCTCCTTCCGTAATCCGATGCCGGAACGGTTTTTGAAACTGAGCCATCATGTTGGTATGGCACGTGGCGCATAGATCATTGATGGCCGCGGGCTTGCGTGCTACCAGGCCGAGCGGGCCGTTCGCATGGATCTTGTGACACGTCGTGCAGGACACCTGATCTTTGGCATGACTGCTCTGCAACCGGCCCGCCTGCGCGGGCTGGCCGAGGTGACAGGTGAGGCAGAGCTTGTCCACCGCGGCGGCAGCGAGCTTTCCGGGGTTACGAATGTCCTCGGCCGACGCCGACTCCGCATGCTTCTGCCCGGGACCGTGGCACGCTTCGCATGACCTTCCCTGCCATCCGCGCCGCTTGTCCTCTTCTACTGCGTGATGCGGATTCCTGGTGAATGCGTTGGCAAGATCTTCGTGACAGGTTCCACAGGTCTCCGAGCCCGCATACCCTGGAGGCGGCGCCGTGGAAGTCCCCTGGCCTGATGAAATTCCTGCAGCCATCACTACGAGCGCTGCCTCTAACGCGAGCTTAATACTGCGCATGCACTTTGTCCACGGCGTACGCGGAACTACTGCTGTGGCAGACCGTGCAACTCTCTCCAAGACTGGTGGTGTTGACCAGGGCATGCGACGCAGTTGGAATCTGCACATGGCAGCCCGTGCAAGCCGAGGCCACCGGCAGGATCGGATTAATCGGCCCCTGCGGATCGGTCACGGGGTTCAATCCCGTAGGCAGGTTTTGTTCGCTCCCGCCTACGTGACACATCGCGCAGTTACGCCGATCGCCCGCTGCCCCGGTCGGACTCATCGCCGGATACCGCACATCGGAGAAATCGTTGTGGGACCCGCCGAAACCCACCACAATGTAGGGCCGGTTGTCTGCCAAAAGGTTCTCGCCCGAATGAATGCGGTGCACCAGCAGATTGAAATTGATACCTTGAGGCGGCATAGCCTTGTCAGAGGCGACCACCGCGCCCGGCCGTCGCGCGATATCCGTGTTCGAAGGGTTGTGGCACAAGACGCAGTATTCGGTCTGATTGCGAAGTCCACCATGGGCCGAGAGCGACACGTGGCACTGGTTGCAGTTACTGGTGGCGACCACCGTCCGGCGCGGCTGTGCAAGCGTGCCGTCCACCGAAAAACTCACTACTTTGTTGTTAGCGCCATAAGTCACACTCTGCTGCTTAGTCGTGTTGGGCAGAAGGACTTCAGTGCGGCGTGCCTCGACTCCAATCGAATATGTGCCGAACGCCTTCTGCGGAATGGCGTGTTTGAAGGTGTAGGAGCAGACTCCGTCACTTACACAAGTAGCCGCCAGCGCGCTCTCGGTCACGTACCCGGGGGTGGTGACGTCGCTCCCGAAACTGGTATAGCCGTAATCCGACGTCGGCCCCGCCAGAGTCAGACTAAGGGTGCCGAGCTTGGACAAGGCGACGCCATTTCCGGCGCTATCCTTGACCGTAAAGTCGACGACCGGGGTGCTGCCGGCATTGCCTTTGGACACCTTTGTAAGCTCAACCGTGAGCCCGGAGAGCATCTGCGAATCCGTCGGCACAACATGCGCGCCTTTAATCGATGCGTCGAAATCGATCTCTCCCTGCGGAATGTGGCAGGTGGCGCAGAGCTTATCGTCAAACTGCGGGCCGCCGGCATGTTTCGCGCCACTGGCGAAGTTAACGTCGTCATGGCACGCGCCGCACGTGGCCCGGGTGGGACGCAGCAGATAAGCGGTAGCTTGGGCAGCCTTGGCCGTCTGGCTGTGACAGGTCTCGCAGCGACGCACATCCGCGGGGTACACAACCGTCGACCAGTCATGAACACTGTTTGCGTTTCCGATGATCTGGTAGGGCGTGCCCGCTTGCACGCTCGGCAGGCTGGATCCCATGTGGATCTTGTGCACCATGACTTTGAGGTCGACGGTGTTGCCCGTGTCTGGATCGACCGTTTGCGGTGTATGGCAAAGGACGCACATCTCCACACCTCGCCGCGAACCGCCGTGCGCGGATAACTGGTCGTGACACGAGTTGCAGCTCGCTGTCTTGATTTCATCGTGCACGTGAGTGACGGCGCCGCCGCCCGGCACGAAGTCAAACGTCGCGCTCCCGTAATTAATACCCAGATCGAACTCAGTCAGATTGCGGTTGCCATAAATCCCGATGGTGTGGGTCGCGGTCTTATCGAATCCTGCTGCTGCTTTCGTTTTGAAGACGTATTGATAAGTTCCATTGTTAAGGGCAGTAACAGCACCGCCCGAGTCCGCGCCGGCCTGATTGACAGTGCCGCTTGCCTTACCGGTTGCCTGCCGCGTCGTATAAGCACTGTATTGTGTTTGGTCATTGGGAAGCACAGCGGCCACGTAGCTGAGGCTCACCGCGCCGGGGGTCGTCACGCCCGTAATGTCGAGAGGAAGCCCTTTCGGATCCGTGACGGAATAGGTTACGCTGATGGTCCCGTCCGCGGCAATCTGCGCGGAGTTGATCTTGATTACAAGTCCCGGCCGTACGAAGGAAAGAACTGCCTCCGGCGCATAAAACGCTTTCTCGCGCGGAGTGTAAGGTCTCTTGGTGGCGCCCGTGATGCCAAGCGCGAGGGCAAAAAGCGCTGCTAGACCTGCCTTTGATGTGAAGGGGTTCACTGTTGACTCCTTTCAGAGCCCGAATTCGATGCCGCACCGAGCCGGACAGGTTGGTAGTTGCAGCGGGGGTCTTCAGCCAGGTAGTTTCCGGTCGTCGCGTAAGCACGGGCTCGGGACCCGCCGCACAATTTAGTATATTCGCAAAATCCGCACTTGCCCTGGCGCGCGGAGGAATCGCGTAATGTGCGGAAAACGCTGGAATCCCGATAAATTTCAACCAGGGAGTCGTTTCGTACGTTGCCGGCCGAGATCGGCAAAAAGCCGCTCGGATAAATCTCTCCGGTGTGCGAGACGAAAATGAATCCGCGGCCGTCGCTGACGCCCGCGGTGCGCCACACGGTCTTCTGAGCTTCTGTGGCGCCCGTGGCTTCCGCTTTGTTGCGCCGCGCCACATACCGCCGGTAATGCATGGCCTCTGTCGTCTTCACATCGAAGGGCGCCCACCGCGATATGTCGTAAAGCTTCTCGAATACCTGTTCGTACTCTTCGGCAGTCAAGTCATCGCCGTCTGACGCGCGGCCGGTCACCACCAGGAAAAACACGCTCCACATCCGCGCGCCGACTGTTGCCGCAATCTCGGCGATCTGGTCGAGCGAATGCATGTTGCGCCGCGTCACCGTGGTTTGTAGCTGCGTTTCCAGGCCGATCCTGCGGGCCTGTTCCAGCGCGTCGATCGCCCGTTGATACGCGCCGCTCACGCCTCGAAACTCATCATGCACAGCCGCGCTCGGCCCGTCGAGGCTGATCGCCATGCGGGCCACTCCGCAGTCTTTGAATTCCTGTATGGCTTGCCGCGTGAGCAGCGGTGTGGCGCTGGGGCTCACGTTCGTTCGCAGCCCCAGCGCAACACTGCGGCGCAAGAGTAGGGAGAGGTCTGGCCGCTTCAAGGGGTCGCCGCCAGTGAAGACCATAAGCGGTGTGCCGAATTCGCTTATCTGATCGAGGAGGCGGTATGCCTCCTCGGTAGTCAACTCCGACGGGTGCCGCAGCGGCGCGGCACTCGCCCGGCAGTGCGCACACGCGAGGTCGCAGGCTTGTGTCGTTTCCCAGATTACGAGGAGTGGCGCCTGATTGAAGTTCATCGCGCTAGTCAGAGGGCAATTCGTCGACCAGCTCGCATCCTATTCTATCTAATGGAGTTGCGTTTCAACCAATGGGGGATTTCGCGCAGTCCTGCGCCGGTTAACGCAGTGTCAGGCTTTACAACCCTTGCCCCCTCACGCAGCCTGGGCATAAGCGGCGGGTGCGCGAAATCCCGCGTTCGGACTGGGTCCTTACGCGCAGGAAGAGACGGACACCCAATCGGGCATTTGAAAAACAAGCAAGTTCGCAGCGGAGCATGAATTGCCTCGCTACAGGAGAAGGTGAAAATCAATGTTCCACCACATATTGTTTCCTGTCGATTTCTCCGAGCGTTGCAGAATGACAGTTCCCTTCGTCAAAGCGTTTGCTGAGCGATACTGCGCGAAGGTGACCCTCATGCACGTTATCCAGATCCCCACTGGCTGGTATGGCGGCGCGGATCCCGCATTGCCGATCATGTTCGACGTTGAGGCGATGGAAGAGGATGCACGCCAGGAGCTGGTCGCTTTCTATGCCGGAGCGAACTGCTCCGAGCCACTGATCAACGTTGCCGAAACGGTCACTCATGGCGAGCCCGGGTCGGCAATTGTCGAATACGCGGAACAGGCCGGCGTTGACCTGATCATGATGCCTACCCACGGGTACGGAAAGTTTCGCCGGTTTTTGGTCGGTTCGGTCACCGCCCGTGTCCTACACGACGCGCATTGTCCGGTCTGGACTGCCGCGCACGCGGAAGAGGACTGGAAAAGCTCGCCGCTCTGCAAGCAGATCTTATGCGCGGTGGACGGAGGCGACAGAAGCCTGCCGGTGATTCGGGACGCCGTAATGTTGGGGTGCGAGCTTACCGCAAAGGTCCGCCTGGTGCACGCCATACCGTTCCTGGATTCCGATGCCGCCGTGCATGTGCCGGAAGAGGCGCGCGTTCTCATCGACGCCGCCCGTCAATCGATACAACGCCTGCAGCGCCAAGCGGGGACGAATCTCGAGCTTTGCCTGGATACGGGCAACGTTTCGTGTGTGGTCCGGAAGGCCGCAATGCACCACGATGCCGACCTGGTCGTGATCGGCCGGGGCAAAATTCACGAACGCTTTGGCGGGCTTAGAACTCATGTTTACGCGATCATACGCGATTCGCCATGTCCTGTGCTCAGCGTTTGACTCCGCGCCTTATGCGGCCCACGGCCGAACCCTACCGCTGAACAAACCGGGGGACGCCCACTATAGCTTTCCCCGATTTAGGCCGATCTGTCTGCTATGGACGGGAAAGAATACCGCGTTCAACCGCGGATCAATTGGCACGGGTCCGTTCGCTTAACTATCCCGAATGGGGAACCGATCGACGCCACTATCGCCGATATTTCCGAAATGGGTTGGGGGGTGCGCACCGAACAGGCCGTCAGCCCCGGCGCCGAGGTCGGAATTGACGGAGTCGGATTTTACGGCAGCGGCATCGTTCGTTATTGCTACCCGCATCACGGAGCCTTCCGCATCGGTATCCAGTTGCTGAGTCCCGACGCATAAACCGTTGCGAGGGCGCGACGATATACTTGTCGTGACGCCTTCATGAGCCGGCTCACGCGCCGTTTTCTCTTCATCGCGGTAGCGATCGCTGCTACGCTCGCCATCGGCACCGTCGGGTTCACGGTGATCGACGGCTACCCGCCTTTCGATGCGTTCTACATGACCCTCACCACCATGACCACGGTGGGGTACGGCGAAATCCATCCGCTCTCTCAATCCGCCCGCGTCTTTAACTCCCTCCTCATCATTTTCGGAGTCAGCACACTCTTTATCGCTATCGGCGCAATGACCCAGACCATCATCGAGATGGAGTTCGGCGATGCAATCGGCAAGCGCCGGAATAAACGCATGATCGAAAAACTCAAAGATCACTACATCATCTGCGGCTACGGGCGTGTAGGGCGCGGCGCAGCCACCGAACTGGCCCACGCGGGAGTACGCTTCGTGATCGTCGACATCAACCCCCAGCGGGTGGAGCGCGCCATGCTGGCCGGCATGCTCGCCGTCGTCGCCGATTCTACCCGCGATGACACGCTCCGCATGGTGGGCATCGATCAGGCGCGCGGATTGGTCGCTGCCCTGGCCACCGATGCCGATAATCTCTTCGTCCTGCTCTCCGCCAAGGGACTCAACCCCAACATTTACGTCTCGACGCGAGCCGCCGAAGAAGGCGCCGAGGAGAAGATGCGGCGCGCCGGCGCGGACGCGGTTTTCGCGCCCTACACCATGACCGGACACCGCCTGGCTCAATCGCTGTTGCGGCCGCACGTCGTCCAATTTCTGGACTTCACTACGAAGGACGTCAGCGAAGATATCTCGATTGAACAAGTTCGCGTCGCACCGGACAGCGAGATGGCCGGTAAGACTATCAAGGAAATGCAGCTGCGCAGGGAGGTGGGCGTGATCGTGCTGGCGATTCGCAGCGTCAATGGAGAGATGATCTTCAACCCGCCGCCCGATAATCCGGTTCGCGGATCGGACTTCCTCATCGTGATGGGCCGGCACGAGAATCTGCGCGCCCTCGAAGCTCTGCTGGCCGGAAGCAAGCCTTCGCGCCGCTGATCGCGAAACCGCAACGATATAATGGCATCGGATCAAGCGCATTGAAAAGGCTGCGGAACAAGCTCGAATCCATCGTCTTCGCGGGGCTTAAGCCGGGCGGACAGAAGGAAAAGGCCCGAGCGCGCCCACCCGATACGTGGCTCGGCCGGCAGCGCCGCCGAATCGATAATTGGATCTCCGGCAGCGCCGCGCCCGTCGACCCGCTCTACCTCAGCAACCGCAGCACCGGGCAGAAGATCAAATCCTGGAGCGTAGTCGCGATCCCGTTGTTGATCCTGGTCGGAGGCGTCGCGCTCAGCCTGAGCAGCTACCTGAAGCCAACCTCGCGCAAGTCCGTTTCGGAGTTGTCGCCGGCCGCGGCTGGCGAAAAGATGCTGCCCGATTTCAAGGACCTCAAAATCGATTCGCCGCGCGAACTCGATGTGGTCGAGATCCGCATCGAAAAAACTGCCGGCACCCGCCTGATCGGGATCGTGAGGAACAAGACCGCGCACGTCATTGCCTCGGCCGACGTGAGTTGCGATCTGACCGATGCCGATGGTACGCAGCTCGGATCCATCACCGGCCACCTCGATAACATTCCGGCCGCGGCGAGCAAGACCTTTGAACTCCCTCTCCGGCAGCGCGATGCAGCCTTCGCTCTGGTCCGGGAGATCAGCACGCGCTGACCTGCGGGTAGGCGTCAGGGCCGCAGAAAATCCACCGGCGCGAACCCCACGATGCGCCAGTGCTTCCCGCGCAGTTCCAGCTTACACACCACGTTCACCTCGCGCCGCGCGGTCGGCATGGCATCGCTGCCCTTCTGGATGCGCAGATCCCAGGAGGCTTGAATGGTACGGGCACGGTCGTCCCCTTCGTTCTTCGTGATCTCGATGAAGGACTCGGTCTGTCCCTGCGCGATCAGCGCGGCCACTTCGGCGCCCAGTTGGCCGTAGTCCGGCATCGCACGGTCGAACGGCTCCATGAATAGCTGCACATTGCCGGCGGTGAGCGCGGCGGCAAGGCCGGTGATCACTGCCGCCGAGTCTTGCGCCGGGTCGGCCGCACCCACCAGCGCGATCGGCAGGAGCAACAACATCAGCAGGCGGCGCGGCATGCTAGGTCCGATAACTGGCATTGATCCGAATGTAGCCCTCGGTGAAGTCGCAGGTCCAGAAGCGGGCCTGACCCTTGCCTCGGCCGTGCACCGCCAGCCGGATCTCGCAATCGGGCGCGTCCAGCTTCTTCTTCAATTCCGCTTCGGAGAAGGGGGCGGCCAGGCCGCCTTTGCACACCAGGACGCCTTGCATCTCTACATCGGTCTTCGCGGGGTCAAAGACCACGCCCGCATTGCCGGCGGCAGAGAGGATGCGCCCCCAGTTCGGATCGCTGCCCGCCACCGCGGTCTTCACCAGCGGCGAATTCGCGATCGCGCGCGCCATCTTCACCGCCGCCCCGTCAGTGGGTGCTCCCGTCACCACAATCGTGATCAGCTTTTTCGCCCCCTCTCCGTCGCGGACAATCTGCTGCGCCAGCGATTCCATGACGCTCGCGACCGCCTCTTCCACCCTCGCGAATTCATTCGGATCCGGCCGCACGCCGGAGGCGCCGTTGGCCAGCAGGACCAGGGTATCGTTGGTGGAAGTATCGCCGTCCACCGAGATCCGGTTATAACTGCGCTCCACACTTCGGTTGAGCATGGCGCGCAATTGCGGGATTGGAATATTGGCGTCCGTCAGGACGAAGCCGAGCGTCGTCGCCATCTGCGGATGGATCATGCCGCTGCCCTTGGTCATGCCGGCCACTCGTACCGCGCCGCGTCGCAGCTTTACCTCGCCGAACGCCATCTTCGGCACCAAGTCGGTGGTCATAATGGCGCGTGCCGCGTCTTCGAAGCGCTCCGCGCTCAGCCCGCCCACCAGTTTCGGCAGTGCGTCGACAATCTTCTTGGGATCCAGTTCCACGCCGATCACGCCGGTGGACGCGGGCAGGATCTGGGTAGGCGGCATGCGCAGCCATTTGCCCAACGCCTTCACGGTACTGAACGCCACTGCATCGCCCGTACGGGTGGCGCAGTTGGCGTTACCGGCGTTGATGATAATCGCCCCTACCAGGCCGCGCGACGCCTTCAGCAGACGGCGCGAAACCCGCACCGGCGCGGCCTGTACGCGGTTCTGGGTGAACACGGCCGCGGCGTTGGCGGCGAGTCCGCTCACAATCAGTGCCAGGTCATCTTTCTCAACTGCGCGAATGCCGGCGTAGGTAGTTGAGTAGGCGTATCCGAGTGGAAGGGTCAACTTGATGCCTCTCCTAACCTGTCATTCTCGTTCAATCGCTGCCCGTTGGCGAAATCCCCGGCGGGCATTCGTTTGCGGCCTTCCAGTTGCACTTCCACCAGTTCCAGCACGCCCTCACCGGCCGCCACCACCAAAGGACGCACACTCAGAATACTCCCCGGCGCGCCACGCCCCCCGGCCACACGGCTCTTCCAGATCAGCAGCGGCTGGTCCCGAAACAAAGTCTGTGCGCCGGGCCACGGCTGAAGTCCACGGACGCGATTGTGAATCGCCAGGGCCGGCAGGCTCCAAGCGATGCGCCCGTCCTCCTTCTTAAGCAGCGGGGCCCAGGTGGCCTGGGCCGGATCCTGCTTCTCGGGCACAATGCTATCCAGGCGTGCCAGCGTCTCCACCAACAGATCCCCGCCCATCCGCGCCAGCCGCTCCCCCAGTTCGATTGCATTCTCGTCGGCGCCGATCGCGGTCTCCGCCTTGAGAAGCATGTCGCCCGTATCCAGCCCCGCATCGATGCGCATCGTGGTGACCCCAGTGACCGTCTCGCCATTCACGATAGCCCATTGGATAGGACCCGCGCCGCGGTATTTCGGCAGCAGGGAGGCGTGGACGTTGATGATCCCGCGCGGCGCCAGGTCGATCACGTTCTGGGGAATGATCTGCCCGTAGCCCACAATCACCATCGCCTCCGCCCCAAGCCCCCGCAAATACTCAACAGCCTCCGGACGCCGGACCCGCTCAGGTTGGTACACCGGGAGTCCCAGCCGGATCGCCGCTTCCTTCACCGGCGTGGATGCCGCAATGTGGCCGCGCCCACGGGGCCGGTCCGGCTGCGTGACCACCGCCGCAACTTCGTGGCCGGCCCGCACCATCGCTTCCAGCGTCGGCACCGCGAACCTGGGAGTGCCCAGGAAGACCAGCTTCATCAGCCCCAATCCCCAGCGCGCTGCAGTTTCTTGATCTTGCGCTTCATCAGGTCGCGCTTGAGGGCGCTGATGTGGGATATATAGAGCCTGCCGTAAAGATGATCGGTCTCATGCAGAAAGGCGCGCGCCAGCAGGTCTTCGCCGGTCTGCTCGAACTCCTCGCCCTTCGCGTTCTGCGCCCGCACCGTGACTCGTTTGGCGCGCTTTACCTGTTCGCGAAACCCCGGAATGCTGAGACAGCCCTCCTCGCCCTCCTGCTTGCCTTCCACCCGCTGGATCACGGGATTAATGAGCACGATCTTCTCCGCCGGATTCTCACCGTTGGAGCAGTCGATCACCGCGATCTTGCGGGACACGCCGATCTGCGGCGCCGCCAGCCCTACCCCCTTGGCGGCATACATAGACTCGAACATGTCTTCCAGGAACTTGTTCAGCTCCGGCGTATCGAACTCGGTCACACTGGCAGCCTCGCGATCCAGGACCGGGTCGCCAAATTTCACGATCGGATAAACCATACGTCAGTAGTTCTTCACCTGTTCCAGATAAGCTTCGTAATTCCTGCGGGTCTCGGTCAGCGAATCGCCGCCGAATTTCTCCAGAAACGCCTGCGCCAGCACGATCGCCACCATCGCCTCGCCAATCACGCCCGCCGCCGGGACCACGCAAACGTCGCTGCGTTCATACGCGGCCAGTGCCGGCTCCCGCGTCTCCAGATCCACCGATTCCAGCGGACGGCGCAAGGTCGAAATCGGCTTCAGCATCCCCCGTACCAGCACATCCTGCCCATTGGTCATACCGCCCTCCAGTCCCCCGGCCCGATTGGCTCCGCGCGTGAAGTGCCGGCCCTCGCGATCGTAGTGAATCGTATCCTGCACCTTGGATCCGAAACTGGCAGCACCCTCCGCCGCGAACCCCACCTCTACGCCCTTCACCGCCTGTATCGAGACGATCGCCTGCGACAGCCGCCCATCCAGCCGTGTATCCCAACTCACGTGAGAGCCGAGTCCGATGGGGAGGCCATGCGCGACCACTTCGAAGACTCCGCCGATGGTATCGCCCGTACGATAGGCCTCGTCCACCACGGCTTTCATACGGCCCTCGGCTTCCGCGTCCACACAGCCGAGCAGCACTTCGTCGCGCCGGCTCAGTTCCACCAGTTCTTCCCATGTGGCGGAGCGTTCCAGCCGGGCCGGACCCACGGCGATCACGTGGCTGAGCACTTCGATCCCAAATTGCCCGAGCAGCGCCTTGGCCAGCGCGCCCACCGCCACGCGCGCTGTGGTCTCCCGGGCGCTGGCGCGTTCCAGTATGTAGCGGGCATCGTGGAAGTTGTATTTGATCGCGCCCGCCAGGTCGGCATGTCCGGGACGCGGCCGGGTGACTGGCCGCTTCTTGTCCTCACCCCCCGCAACATCCTCAACCGGCAGGGTTTGGGTCCAGTTCGCCCAGTCCCGGTTGCGAATGATGATGCCGATCGGCGCTCCAATCGTGTGAGAATGACGGACTCCGGCCACAATCTCCGCGCGGTCGGTCTCAATCTTCATACGGCCGCCGCGGCCGAAACCCTGTTGCCGTCGCCAGAGTTCGCGGTTGACCGCTTCCAGAGTTATCGGTATGCCGGCGGGAAGTCCGTTGACGGTAGCCACAAGGCACTCGCCGTGAGACTCGCCGGCCGTTTCGAATCGCAGCATTGGATGAGAGCTTTCATCGTAACAGACTGCAACATTTACCTCGCTTTCTGCGTATTACCCTCTGGAGGTCGCGCAACGTGACAAAATTCCTGCTGTGGTGCCTTCTGCTGGTATTCTGCTGGCCGCTGGCTCTCATCGCCCTGGTGCTCTATCCACTGGTGTGGCTGCTGTTACTGCCATTCCGGCTGGTGGGTATCGCGGTGGGCGGGGCGTTGGCCCTGGTTTGGGGCATTGTTACCCTCCCGGCGCGCCTGCTGCGCGCCATTTGAGGCAATCTGGCCGAATGCATCGCTTCCCCGCCCTTGAAAAAGCCCGCCATTAAACAAGAATGCCGCACCCTGAATCTACGGGTGCGGCATCGGCGTTCGGCAGTACAAGGTGTTCAGGCGCGCGGTCTTATCTCGTGCCCGATGTTGTTCATGTTCTGGAACGCTCGAGAGCCCTGGGTGCGGAATTCGTATCGCTCAATGGCGACTGCCGCCCCGCGTTCGTCGCTGCGGATCACGCATCCGTAGATCATCAGCTTCATGGGACAGTAATCGTTCAGCAAAACCGGCCAGTTCATGGAGAGTTCCACCGGCAGCCCGCTGGTCAGCATACTCTCCGTGGTGAACCAGACTCCGCTGCTTGAAATGCTGAGGGTGCGTCCGGTGCCGGTTTCAGCAATGCGCTGCCCGTACAACATTTTGTACTTCACTTCCTGTTCGATCTGAAATCGCCGTTTGCTGCGTCGCTCCCGATCGCCTTGAACCTGAAGTATGCTGTCCTCAATGCTATCGATCACCGGATCCCGCCTTCCTCTGGTAACAGTAGCTTGAGCCTTGTGCATCCTCAAGATGTCTTTGGTTATCCGGCGGCCGCTAACCGCTGCGACCTTAAAAATAATTCTTGACCTTTTTATCCGTAATTGCTAGTCTAAGAACAACAGATAGCATCCCAGGCGGTGAGTCCCCTCCCACCGCCGCCTCAGAGCGCAGGCCCCGAAATCCCTTCCGGGGCCCTGCGCTTCTCAAGCGGGCTATCGCTCCCGAAAAGCGGTCGCCAGTTCCGGAACCGCCGCGACCAGTTCACTCGCCACCATCTTCCCGAAATACGCCGCTCCCTTCGCCCCCACATGCGTATAGTCGAACACCGGAGCGTTGGGATCCGCTACATCCGGCTTCGGAGCGGCGACGGAAGTGCCGCTCGCCACACTCTCCGCCACCACGGCCGGCGGCGGTGCCATCGCCAGCAAATTGGCTTCTGCGAGCCCCATCTTTTGCACGGCCGCCATGCTGTCGCGGTGCAGGTCCAGCAGCGGCACGCCCGTCTCGGTCGCTATCTTGCGCGCCGCGTCCGCCCACGGCGCCAGCGTATCCAGCAACTGCCCGTCGCGGAAGGACCGCCGCGTTAACGGCGTCACCAGCACTGGATGCGCGCCTGCCGCTTTCACCTCTTCCACATAGCGACGCAGATTCGCGGGGAACTCCGTCGCCAGGTCGGTCGACCGGCCCGGCTTACCCGGCTGATCGTTATGCCCGAACTGGATCAAGACCCAGGTCGCAACGTCCGTGCCATCCCGTAATTTCCCGAGCACTTGGTCCCACGATCCCTCCTCCCGATAACTGCTGGTGCTTCGCCCGCCCTTCGCCATGTTCAGGCACGTCGTTTCGGGACTCACCAGCGCACAGAATCCGGATCCGTAGCCGCTCTTCACGGCCATTGTCGAATCGCCCACCAGAATGATACCCACCCGCGGATGCGACGTCTGCGCAGCCGCGCATAACGAGAGAACCAGTGGCAAAAAAGCCTTCATGGCAGCAGTGTACCAGCCCGGTTATGCTGAAATGCAGAGCCGACTATGGACCTTCTCACTCACTTCCGCATGCTGGCGAGCTACAACCAGGCCGCCAATCTGCGGCTATACCGATCTTGCGGCCAGCTGGACGACTACGAATACCGCCTTGGAAGGCCGGGGCCCTTCGGCAGCATTCACCGCCTGCTCAATCACATTCTGCTCGGTGACCGCATCTGGATGGCTCGCTTTGAAGGAGCGGGCGCAACGACTCCGCCGCTCAATACCGTGCTCTACGACAACTTCGCCGACCTGCAGGCCGCCCGCGAGCAAATGGACAGCCGCATCGTCCTATTCTTTAACGACGCGTCTGACGAAATCCTGAGTCGGTCCTACCATTACCTGAACAGCCAGCAGATGCCTTATGTCGAGCGCGCGCCGATTGCGATCGCCCACCTCTTCAACCACCAGACGCACCATCGCGGGCAGGTATGCGTGATGCTCGCGTCCACCCCGGTCCGGCCGCCCTCACTGGATCTGCATCGCATCATAAACCCCGACCCGTGCGACGCTTCCACCGAGGCTGGATCTTCGCCCCCGAGCGCGTACTGAATTCATCGGATGGCGCTGAATAACGCGCATCTCTAAAATACCGATCATGACCACATACAGGCCGATACCATATCGCCTCGAGCGGTTCGCGCGGTGGCGGTCCTCCCTGACATCCATCGACCGCCTTTACGTGTGGAGCGCCCTGATCGGCCTCGCCGCCGCAAGTATCCTGATCGAGATCGCCGTCTCCATGCAGTCCCGCGTCCCAGTCTGGTGAACCGGCCGCGGATGACGATTATTTGTGCAGTGCCGTCATCAGCAATATAAGCGCAGGGTCCCCGGCTGGCGATGCTCCGCATGACGCGCCGCGCTGGTTCCACATCCTCTCCGCCAATTCCAGGTTGGCATCGACCGCGTCGCTAAAGGAGGGCGGACGGGTTTTCCGCGCGAGCGCAGCCCGGGCGTCCTTAAGATCCGGAGTTTCCGTGCCGCAGCCCTGTACCGAATCGACCACTCCCTGCAGCACGCTAAGACTGCGCCGATAGCGCTCCCGCACGTTCAGACCGCGTCGCGTCGGATCCAGATTCAAGATGCGCTCGGCGGTCGTGGCGTCCTTCGCCACCGCTTCGCCCGCACCGAGCCGCGCGGCATTCTGAAATGGCTCGCGCGCAGCCGCATAGTTGCCCAGCGCGAACTCGGCTTCTCCGAGCGACGCCCAGGCCTCCCCATCGTTCGGGTTACGCTGGACAACTTCTTTGAGCACCGCGATCGCCTGGTTCTGCATGCCCAGCGCCGCCAGGCGGTTGGCAAGCTGCTTTCGCAGTGTCGCATCCTTCGGCGCTTCCGCGACCGCCAGCATCAGTTCCGCTTGAGCGCTTGACCGCCTTCCGGCCTTATCCAGCATGCTCACTAGTTCCAACTGCGCCTTCAGCCGGTTCTCCGGCTCGTCCGTCGGCCAGGCCCCGTTTACCGCGCGCCGGTAGAAGGCCGCGGACTCATCCACGCGACCCTGGGCCGCGCGCACCCGAGCCATACCGAGATTCGCCGGCCCGTTATTCGCATTGGCGCGCAGCACATCATCAAGGTAGATCGCCGCTTCGGAATACCTGTCGGCCTCCACCAGCGCGAGTCCGAGCGCCTGCCGGTCCGCCACCGTATGCGAAATCGACAGCGCGTTGCGAAATTGCTCCACCGCCTCCGATGCTCTTCCCTGCGCGATCAGATCTTCGCCCGCCCGGTAGAATGCCTGCGCGCGTCCGGCACGCTCCGACCGGTAGTAATACGCCAGGACTGCCGCCACCAGCGCAACCACCGCTAACGCTGCCGCCGCTCTCACCATCAGCTTCATCGACCGCGTGCTGACCATCGAATCCGCCCGAGCCGCGCGCACCGCGGTGCGGTCGATCCGGTACGCGTCGATCACGTCCTGCCGGGAGATCAAGCCCAGCAATTCGCGCACATTCGTCCGGCTCACCACCGGCAGAACCGTCATGCCGCTTTGAGCAATTCGCTGCATCGCGGTATCGAGAGGGTGATCGGTGTGCAAATGCGGGAAATTCTCGGCATATAGCTGGACCCTGGATCCGGGATCGGGCACCAGCGTTCCCAGCTGTTCGTCTCCGCGCCCGGACTGCACCGCATCGCGGAGTTGGGCCGCCGCCACCATGCCGCGCAAACCATTGGCGTCGACTACCGGCCACCATTCCTGTTGGCCGTCAAGCGAGGCGGCGGCCTGGCGAATCGGTTCCGCCGCAGGCAGCGCGCTTGCGCCCTGCCGGAATCCGTGTGCCACCGTCAGCAGTCGTTCGCGTAACCGCGCGCCGCTGGGCAGATGAATTCCATCCTGATGCTGCAGCGCCTCATAAATGGGTTCCTCCTGCAGCCTGCTCGAGATCACGTAGCTGACCAGGTTCGCAATCATGAGCGGCACGATGATCGAGTAATCGCGCGTCATCTCGAAGATCATGATCACGGATGTCAGCGGAACCCGGACGATTCCCGCGAACGCCACCCCCATCCCGACCAGCGCGTAGGCGCCGGCGCTACCCGTATAGTCGGGCATCAACCAATGCGCAGCCCCGCCCATCGCGCCACCCAGCATCGCGCCGATAAACAGGCTGGGGCCGAAGATGCCGCCCGCATTGCCGGAGGCGTAGCAGGTCGCCGTGGCTACCAGCTTCAGCATCACCAGCAACGCCATCGTCCCGATCACCAGCTGCCCGTTCAAGGCCTTGCCGACCGCCGCATAACCTACGCCCAGCACGTCCGGCACGAACCACCCGAGCAGTCCGACCGTAAGTCCTCCCGCCGCCGGATAAGCCCAAGCCGTAACCCGCGGGAAAGAGAGGAAGTATTTCCGTTGCCAAAGCAGCAGTTTGACGAACCCCGCCGATACCACCCCGCCGACCAGGCCGAGCACCGCGTAAACCGCAAACTCGATCGGATGGACCAGTTGGTACGCGGGAACATGAAACAGCGGCTCATCTCCTAAAATAAGGTGCAGGACCATCCAGGAGGTCGCCGAACTGAGCACGATCGAGCCCAACACGGGGGCGTGCATATCCCCCATGACCTCTTCCAGGGAGAACAGCACCGCGGCGATGGGTGTGTTGAACGCAGCCGCCAGCGCAGCCGAAGCGCCCACCGGCAGCAACGCCTTGACCCGCTCGCTCGATAGTCCCAGGCGCCGCCCTAATACCGAAGCCAGACCCGCGCCCACCTGTACCGAAGGTCCCTCGCGCCCGAGCGCGATCCCGCTCGCAAGAGATGCCGAACACAGCCCGAACTTTCCCAGAACCGTTCGGAAACTGATGTAGCCTTCGCGAATGAAAAGGGCGGTCTTGGTCTGTGGTATGCCGCTGCCGCGAGCGTCCGGAAAATATCGAAAAAGCAGAAACCCCGTGCCGAGCGCGCCGGCTATCGGAAACAGGACGCGCCTCCAGGCCGACCCTCCGGCCGGATAGAGGCGCGATCCCAGATTCTCGGTGAGCAGAATGAAGGCGACCACGACCAGGCCGACTATAGCCCCGATGATTACGGTGAGGACGAGGAGAATCTTATCCTCGTGATCGTGCACCTCCAAGGCTTCGGTTGCGATCTGGCCTTCTCCTAGTCCGGCCGTCATTAACGAGCTGCGGCCACGATGTGGATCCGGCGGTTGCGCTGCCAGCAGGCCTCGTCATGCTCATCGCAGACCTGCTTTTCCTTGCCGTAACTCTTCACCAGCAGCTGACCGTCAGGAATCCCTACCTGTACAAGGTAATCCTTTGCCGCTTGTGCACGCTCGTTTCCAAGTGCCAAATTGTACTCCGCCGAACCGCGTTCGTCGCAGTAGCCTTCGACCGTAAGAATGTAATCCGGATAACCCTTGAGAATGTCACGCAATTCGGCCGAGTCGCCTTGCAGCGTGCGAATCGCGTCCGGACGCAGACTGTGCCGATTGTAATCGAAATACGCATCTTCAATGTGCGCCAGCAGTTCGTCGATGCGCTTACGGGTGGCGGCATCGGGAGTCCGGGAACGTGTGACTGCGGCGACGGGCTCGGGCCGGGGTGCGGTGTTCGCAGACGTGGGTGCGGGCGCAGCCGAGGCACGCGCCGGCGCCGGAGCACTCTGCGGAGCGGGTGGAACCGCGGCCGCAACCTTTTTCTTCGCGCACCCTTGACCCAGCAAGCCGGCGGCAAGTACGGCGCAGATGGTGAACGTTTCGGAACTTCTCATCGGGAACTTGTCCTCCTTACTCCTTTGATTCTGCGCCGGAAGCCGGTACAATCCTATCCTGTCGGAACAGGATATCCCGCCGGTAATCCTGCCGGTACACTGGATAAGTGGAAAAGACGGGCAAGGTTACCGCGATAGCCGCGTCGGAACCACCGCACCGTCCGCCCTGGATGGTGCTGTCCCTCGGGTTCGGTGGCTTGCTGGCCTTCATCCTGGTGGGCGGATGGAGCAGTTTTGTCGTCCTCGGCCGCGTGCAGGGCGAGGATACCCGCATCCGCAGAGCGTTTCTGGATCGGCTGGGCGCCTTAGACCGGATCCGTTCCCAGATCTATCTTTCCGGAACGTACGTCCGCGACTTTCTGCTCTCCCCGGATTCGCAGGGCGCCAGCGCTCAGGCGGCGCGCCTGCTGGCACTGCGGCAGGAATCGAAGGCCGCGCTCGATGCCTACGCCCGTACTCTGGAAGCTCAGGAGCGGGAACCCTTCCGGGCCCTGATCGGCGAAATCGACTCCTATTGGGCCGTTCTGGATCGCACCCTGGCGTGGACCCAGGGACAGAGGGATCGGCTGCGGTACGCCTTTTTTTACGAGGAACTCGTCCCGCGGCGCACCGCGATGCTGCAGATCGCCGACCGCATCACTGCCGTGAACGAACGCGGCCTGATCCGTGCCGAGGAGCACCAGGCCGAATCCTCGCGAGGTCTGCGCAACGCGTTGCTGCTGACCTTCGGAACCACCCTCTTTGGCGGAGTGGTCCTGGCCCTCCTCACCATCCGTTCAACACTGCGGCTCGAGCATGAGTTGGAATCCCGGCTGGCCGAGAACGCCCGCGCCCGCGCCGACCTCCGCGATCTCTCGGCCCGCCTGGTGCGCGCCCAGGAAACGGAACGCCGCAATCTCGCGCGCGAACTTCACGACGAAGTCGGGCAATCGCTCTCCGCGATTCTGATGGAGGCGGACGGCTTGGAGTCCGAACCGGCGCACGAGCGCATCGCGGAACATCTCGATTCGATTCGAACGCTTGCCACCAGAACCGTCACCCAGGTCCGCGATATCGCGCTGCTGCTGCGGCCTTCGATGCTGGACGATTTCGGGCTGGTGCCCGCGCTCAACTGGCTGGCTCGGGAGATGACCAAACGCAGCGGAATCAAGGTGCTGGTTTCGGCCGACGAAGGCGCCAATGAACTCGCCGACGAACACACCACCTGCATTTATCGTGTGGTGCAGGAGGCGTTGAGCAACTCCGCGCGGCACGCCGGCGCGCGCGCCATTGAGGTTCGCGTGCTGCGCCGCGATCACGAAGTCCTATGCGAAGTGCAGGACGATGGCGCCGGGTTCGACGCGGTGCACACCCGCGGCATGGGCCTCCTCGGGATGGAAGAACGAACCGCCCGCCTCGGCGGAAGCTTCCGCATCCTTTCCGAACCCGGCCGCGGCGCGCTCATTCAGGCGCGCCTCCCGCTGCTGGCACTGCAAGCAAGGAATGGACATGCCGCTGCGCATTCTAATAGCTGACGATCATGCCGTAGTTCGCGATGGACTCCGTGCCGTACTCGAACGGCAGCCCGACATGAGTGTCGTCGCCGAGGCTGCCGATGGGCGCGAATGCGTCCGGCTGGCGGAGGACAACTCCCCCGACATCGTCATCATGGATATCGCCATGCCCACCATGAACGGCATGGAAGCCACCCGCCGCATCGTCAGTTCTAACCCGCGCACCGCCGTGGTGATTTTGAGCATGCACCAGGATGAGAGTTACGTGTTGGGCGCGCTGAATGCCGGCGCGCGGGCATACGTGCTTAAGGACTCGGTCCGCTCCGATGTGATCGAGGCGGTCCGGGCCGCCGCCCGCGGCCAATCCTTCCTCACCCGCAAGATCAGCCAAATGCTCCAGGAGGACTACATTCAGGACTTGCGCAGCCGCGGTCTGGAGGACGGGTACGACTTCCTGACCGATCGCGAGCGTGAAGTGCTGCAGCTGGTGGCCGAAGGCAACTCGAACAAAGAAGTCGCGGCGGCGCTCAGCATCGGGGTCACCACGGTAGAGACCCATCGCGGTCACATCCTGCAAAAGCTCGGGCTGCACAGCGTCCCGGAACTGATCCTCTACGCCGTGCGCAAAGGCATCATCTCCTGATCGATCCCGCCGCCGCGCTCAAAAACGCAGCAGGTACTCCTGGCTGGTAATGAATCCGCTTACCTCCTGGTCCAGGGTGAAGGTTCCGTCCGCCAGCCAGTTCGTCCAGCCGTCCAGACCCGCGGTCTCGCCTACCCTTCGCAAGAAGGCTATGTAGAGCATATTGGCGTAGACGCGGTTGCGGATGCGAATCTCGAATTCCTGGCTGGTGATAAAACCGTTCATCACGTCCGCGCGGGTGTACGCTCCGCTATTCAGCCACGCCACCCATTGGTTTAGCCCGGCTGTATCCGGCGCGCGCTTCAGCACGTTGTTGTAAACCAGTGTCACGAACGCCGTGTTATCCAGGCTGCCATAGCGCTGCTGGAACTCCTGCGAGCCCAGGAACTGATTCAGAATTTCGGTCTGCGAGTGCCCTGCCCGCAGATAAGCGAACCAGCCATTCCAGCCGCCGTAGTCGGGGTCGCGCAGGAATATCGCCAGGTAGAGCTTCGTGATATAGCTGCCGCTGAGGGCGAATTCGGGGCTCTGGAAGAACTGGGCGGCCACCTGGGCGCGAGTAAAGACACCGGTATCGATCCACCCCACCCACGTGTTCAAACCTGTAGTCTCCGCCGGCCGGTTCAGGATATCCAGGTAGAGTTGCCGTACGAAGGCTTCCGTATTGGTGGCGACCGGGGGTTGCTGCGAGATATTAACGCTCTGGCCGGCAACGGAGAGGTTGACGGCGCGCAAGAACACTGTGGAATTCGGGACCCCGGAGTAGCCTACGGTGCCATTGCCGGACCCGGCGGACCCGGAAGTAATCGTCAACCAGGAGGTGCCGCCCGTCGCGGTCCAGGCGCATCCCGCCGGTGCGGTCACGCTTATGTTCCCAGTGCCGCCACCCGAGGGTATCGCGGCGAATAGCGGAGTCACCACGTAGGAGCAGCCGAGAGATGTGATTACGGTGGAGTCGGTAGTCCCGACAACCCCGCCGCCGCCGCCGGAAACAGCGGCCGTGTTCACCTGCGGTGAGGTCGCATTAACTGCGACGTTTACCGTCACGGTAATCGACGGGTAGCTCTGGCCGGCGGCTAACGCATCATTTCGGGTGCAGGTAATGCCGCCGCAGGTCCAGCCCGTTCCCGCCATGGACACCAGGGTGAGTCCCGAGGGCACTGTCTCCGTGACCGTAACGGTGCCGCTGGTTGCGACCGCGCCGACCGCGTTAGAGACAGTCAGGGTGTACGTGGCGCCGGTTTGCCCTTGCGTGAAGTTACCGGTGTGGGTCTTGGTGATGCTTAAGCCGGTTCCGCACACCGCCACCGAAGCGCCAAGTTGCGTCAGGGTTCCGTTCGTCGCCGTGGAGGTGGCATAATTAATGTAATTTCCGCACGATGAGCCGTTGGTAGCGCTGGTCACATGAACCGTCATCGTGGCCTGCGGCATGAGTCCGCCGAGATCGCACCGAATTACCTGGTTGCCAACCGGGCCCGTAATCGCACACCGTCCCTGCCCGGTGTACGCCGGGCTGATGCTCCAATTGATACCCAATCCCGCGGGAAGCGCGTCACCCAAGGTCACTCCCATCGCGAGCGGACCGCCTGCTACGGCGCTGTTGGTAGTACCCAGCGTGAAGCCGATCGACCCGCCCGCCGCTACCTGTGCCGCGTCCGGCGTGTTACGGGTCCGCAGCGAAGCCCCGGTGAGCGCTAAACGGCTGCCGGTGCCGAGCGGCAGCGTATAAACCACTCCACCCGCGGCGTTGTACCGGGTAAAAAACAAAGCGTCGCCGGAGTTTGCGTAACCTACGTAGGAGTTACCCGCCGAGTCTGAAGCCGCGGCCATCAGTTGGCTGCCGCTTCCCAGTCCAGCCGTGAAGGCGACTCCGCCGGCGGCGTTGTATTTGGCGAAAGTCAGGACGCCGGCGCTGTCCGTGTAAGCGGCGTAGGCATTCCCAGCCGAGTCGGAGGACAGGAAGCCGAGCCGGGTTCCAACGCCCAGGCTCATTCCGTAAAGGACCGAGCCTCCGGATTCATATTTGTTCACGTGCAGGACGCTCGAAGCGTCGGTATAACCAAGGTACGCGTTTCCTGCGCTATCCACCGACAGGCCGGAGACGTAATAGCCGTTTCCCAGAGAGAATGTAAAGATCGGGGCGCCGCCCGCATCCCTCTTGATGAACTGCAGCGTGCCAAAACTATCGATGTACGCCAGATATAACATCCCGGCGGTATCCGCCGCGAGACCCGCCACACGGCTGCCGGTGCCGGGGAATACCGAATACACCGCATCCCCATGCGCATTGTATTTGTTGAAGTTCAGGGTGCCCAGATTATCGTAGTAGCCCAGGAAGGCATTGCCGCCGGAGTCAATCAGCAGCGCCGCGACTTGACTGGATGCCCCCAGCGAGAGTGAGTAACCGGTGCCTCCGGCCGGGTCGATCTTCTTGAGAGAGGCGACTCCGCCGGCAGTCGTCGAACCGATGTACGCAAAACCGGCGGCATCCACCGACACTGCGGAAAGAGTCGTTCCCGTTCCCAGTGCCAGCGTGTAGCCTACCGCTCCGGCAGGATCGTACTTTGTAAAAGTCACCGTTCCGCCGGCATCCGCCCAGCCGATATAAGCGTCTCCGGCCGGATCCACCGAGAGAGCCAGCGGTTGGCCTCCAGCCCCGAGAGAAATCGAATAGACCGTAGTCCCGGCGGCGTTGCGCTTTTCAAGGACCAGATTGGAATTAAGGGAGGCGATATAGGAATTCCCGAAATCGTCGACCGCGGTCAAGGCCTTCGAGTAAGCGGTGCCCGCGCGGCTGTGCAGGATGCCGCCGCCCGGATTGTACTTGGTGACCGTCTGATTCCCGCCCGAGTCGGTGGAGGTCAGATACACATTGCCGCCGGGATCCACCAGGTTTCCGTTGACATTGGTGGGGGCGCCCGAGGAACGGGTACCAACCCCGAGATCGGCGGTATAAGTCGAGACACCGGTGAACGTGTACTTGCCTGCCAACAGGTGTCCCGCGCTCGACGTGTACTCCAGATACAGATTGCTCGAACCGTCTACGGTGGCTCCGTTCAACTGGCTGCCCGCACCCAGGTCCACTGTATAGGTCAGGTTGGCAGAGGAGTCGTACCGTTTGGCCATAAGGTGGCCATTAGTGGAGGTAATTAGCGTATATAGCGCTCCCCCCACATCGGCGAACATACTGTTCAGTTGAGTTCCGGCCCCGAGATCGACGGGTGTGGCCGCGACGTTCGACGAGTTGTATTTGTTGATGATGAGATGCCCGGTGCTGGACACGTAGCTGATGAAATAGTTGAGTATCGGATCCACCGCCAGGAAACTCGCCTGGCTGGCGACGCCCTGGTCTATGGAGGCGGAAAGGGCCCCTCCGGAACTGTATTTATTGACGAAGAGGTGGTCGGAGACGGAGGTCCAGGCGACATAGACGTTATTCGAAATATCCACCGTCATCGCATTTTGCCGGCTGGATGCGCCCAAATCCACCGAGAACGTCTGGCCGCCGGCGATGTTGTACTTCTCTACCAGCAGGTGCGCCGCGGCGGAGACCCAGCTTACGAAGACGTTTCCGCCTCCGTCCGGAAACAGTGCGTTGAACTGGCCGCCAACTCCCAAACCCTGTGCGTAAGTCTGCGTGCCGGTGGCGTTGTAACGGGTGAGGATCAGATTTGCCGAGGAGTTGGTCAGGCACGCGTACAGGTTGTCGCCCGAATCCACCGCCATGCCGTTCAACTGGCTGCCCACGCCTTCATCCAGCACGTAAACCCGGTTCCCGCCTGATTCGTATTTGTTCACGAACAGATTGGAGATATCGCTGGTCCATGCGACGTACAACTGGCCGGCTCCATCGGTCATGATGCCTTCCAGCCGGTTGGTGGCGCCGAAGTCCACCGTGGCGTATGCCAGGGTGCCGTTCGAATTATACTTACTGACTTTCAGGGTGCCCCCGCCGCCCATCACTGTATACGCTACATAGATCGCCCCGTACAGGTCCGTGGTGATCGCGTCCAGACGGGTGCCGGTTCCAAGGTCAAGGGCGAACCCTGGCGTGCCGGTCGGGCCATATTGATTCACCATCAAATGAGCCGTGGGAGATGTCGATGCGACATAGAAATTGCCGGAGGAGTCGATGGCAATGTTGGGCAGTCCGGGAGTGCCGGCGGCCCAAACCTCAGGGGAACCAATCCATAGCGGCAATGCGGCCAGAAGACTTACACGTAATACGGCGCCCAAGCGGCTCATATCCACCTTTGTCCGGCAAACCGGATCAATCTGTTATCTAAATTAGGACCTGCTGAAGACGGCTTAAGACAAAGACCGCGTACGAAGTATAACCCCAAAATGCGTGTTTTCGCTCAACCCGGAGCAGCGTTAAATACCAGTACGCGAGTCCAAGTCGTACGGAACGATCCGCAATTCAAAACGCAAAACCGCCGGCAGGGAGTTCATTCCCGGCCGGCGGCTTGGGTTGAAAACGAATTCAGTATGGATAGCTGGAACTAATCGCCGAAACTGCCCACTTCCTCCTGCTCTTCCACCGGCTTCGCGGGTTTCGGAGCCGGCGCTGCAGGCGCGGGCGCGATCCCCGCGATGCTGACCAGGTTGCTCGGCTGCTCTTTCAGCACGTGCTCCCGATAGAGCTTCATCATGCGTTCATTTTCCGCCTGATCCTTCAACTTGGCATCCCGGGCGCGCGCCTTTTCTTCGCGAGCCGTCTTCGCGATGCCCTTCGAATCCAGGTCGTGCTGCACATCCATGGTCACCAGATCGTCGCGCAGCAGCATGGCATGCTCCACCTTGGGCAGCGGCACAGTCTTATTGCCCGCAAAGATCTCGTGACGGCCGTGCTCCTCATACCACTTGGTGAGGGTCGCGGTCATATGCATTTTCTCGATGATGTTGCGCCAGCCCACACCCGTGTTATAGGCGCAGAAGCTGATCTCCCCCTCTTGCGTGGCATAAGGGATGATGCACTGCTCCGTGCGGCGGAAATCGTAGTTGAACAGATCCTGGAACCACATGCCCGCGATGAACAGGAAGTTCCAGCGATCACGCCGGCGCTTCTCGATGTCGTCCATCGTGCGGTCCTTGCCGACCTTGCCGTAATTCTTGCCGGTCGCGCCAAAGGTCTTATCGAACTTCTTCAGCATGTCGCTGAGCTTGAACTCGCTCGGCGCCTGGAAAGGATCGTAATTGCGCGCCACGGCCAGCGCCATACCGATTACCGAAGGCCACTTACCCCGCGCCGCGTCATTGATCTGCGCCACGTCGCGAGCCAGGCGGTCGGCATTGAGGAAGGCGGTAACCGGCGCCCGCTCCTTGGTTTCCTTGTCCACCATGATGGCCATGCCGACACCGCAATTCGGATGGCACCCGCAGCTCAGCTGTCCCCAATCGGCCTGCGGACCATGCACCAGGTCGCTCCAGTCGCTGAAAGTGGACATGAACGAGATCGGGAACCAGTCGCGCGCCGGCTCGCCCAGGCCCGTCTGATTCTTGACGTCGTGCGCCAGGTGGCTCAAGGTGTACCGCTGCGCCGCGCGGCGCTCATCGGTCACAGCTTCGTCGCGGCCGGTGAAAGAAACCGGTTGGAACGAGAGGAACGGGATCCGCTTCGGGTTATCGAGCGCAAACTGCACAATGCGCCCTACCTGCTCGTTGTTGATGCCGTTGATGATGGTGATCACCGGCACGATGTCCACACCGTTGCTGTACAGGTTTTCAATCGCCTGCAGTTTCACATCGAACAGGTTGCCTACCGCGCGATGCGAATTGGCGGCGTTTCCGATTCCGTCGAACTGCAAATACGCATACCGCAGTCCGGCATCCGCAGCCTGGCGGCAAAATTCCGCGTTCTTCGCAAATTCGATGCCGTTCGTGGCTGCCTGCACACTGGTGTAGCCGACCTCCCGGGCGTAGCGGACCGCGTCCAGGAACAGCGGGGAAATGGTCGGCTCGCCGCCCGAGAATTGCACGCTCATCTGCCGCTTTGGTTTGATCGTGACCGCGTTATCCAGCAGCGTCTTCACGTCGTCCCAGGTCAGTTCGTGGACGAACCCTACCTGGTTGGCGTCCATGAAGCACGGATCGCACATCATATTGCAGCGATTCGTGAGATCCACGGTCAACACCGAACCCCGCCCGTGCGTGACCGTGCTCGAACCGTGCTTGTGCAGGTTCTTGTCGTTATGAGCGCGGATGTCGCGACCCGGGAAGACCTGCTCCAGGTGCTTGAAGAACGCGGTATCGATGGCCATCACGTCTTCAAAGTGGCCGTGTACCGGGCAATCCTTCACCATCAGGATCTTACCGTCGCGCTCGATCACCTGCGCCTTAATCTCACCGGGCTTATCGTTGTAAAGAATATCGACCGGTGCTTTTCCGTCCAGAATCTGTTTGCGGATTTCCGGGATGCAACGCGGACACAGCGAATCCGTCTCGCGCGGCCAGCCGAGTGGCGGCTTTGTCTTCTCCCACGACTTCAAAAGCGGCTTGTCGCTCCACTTCGGCGTGAACCCAGGGTTCTGTCCGATTTGATTGAACTTATCGAACACGACCCAGGCAGCGCCGGCAGCGTAGGCCAGGGCTTTCTCCGCATACTTTATCGGCTTATGCATCTCGTTCGAACTCCTCCAGGCGATGCGTACATCCTTCGCAAAGATCCAAGTGAGCAAAAATCCAAAGAAAACGGTGCGCACGCAGAACTATCTATCGTAGTGTGACAAGTGCGCTTACTGCGAGTATAGGGAAGCCCCGGTCCGTGCTCCACGGATTGTAATCAAACTGTTGAATTTATTGGTTGTATGGTGTCTTTTGAGGTTGAACGGCGCAATTCGCAGGTTGAATGGCATGCCGCTCTACTCATATGAAAGAGAACGGGTTACGTCCATCTCGGGCCCTATTGTCGCGCATCGTCCAGTTTTGCTCACGCTCGCCTTCGGCTCCCGATCCGACCCAGGCTTTGTGAATTCTCCGACCCCGCACTACATTGGGGGTCCGTTCACACCGCCCTCAGTGTCCGCCCGCCGAGACCCTCGCTTCGCATGGCCACATGCCACTTGACATCAGCTTCGACAGCTTCCTGACCGTACTCCTTCCCGGTTCTTCCTGCTCGATTCAGATCTGGGGTGGCCTACCCACCGGCCCGATCTACCACACACTGACCGTAACCATGCAATCCAAGTCGCCGCCAAGCGCCCTCTTCAGTTCGCATTTCCCCATTCGGGTGAAGATAGGCGATAACGCGTAGCTGAGTTAGCTGAGCTAACTTAGCCGATGTAAGTGAGCTAAGTTAACTTAGACACCGCCCGCAGACTCCTTCCTAAGATCTTCTGCTGCCGGGTCACTACAACTGGCGCCAGGAACCCCGGTAAGCGATACCCAAACGTGAAAGCCGGCCGCATCAAATCGCCCGTCCCCCCTCCTAGCGCACGTGTTTGCTTGGCGGATTACGTTCCGCCGCAAATTTGTGTTGATGCCAGTACGGGCACGGCAGCGGCAGGTCGCTTACCTCGTCCAGCCGTTCGACCTCCGCCTCGGACAGCGGCCATGTCGCCGCCGCCAGATTGTCGCGCAGCTGGTCCTCGATCCGCGCCGATTAGTAAGATCCTCTGCAGCCGGGTCAAATACAACTGGCGCCAGCGCCTCCCGGTAATCGATGCTGAAACGTGAAAGCCGGCGCATCGAATCGCCCGTCCCCGCTTCTAGCGCACGTGTTTGCGTGGCGGATTACGTTCCGCCGCAAATTTGTGTTGATGCCAGTACGGGTAGGGCAGCGGCAGATCGCTTACCTCATCCAGCCGTTCGACCTCGGCCCCGGACAGCGCCCACGTCGCCGCCGCCAGATTGTCGCGCAGCTGGTCCTCGGTCCGCGCGCCGATGATGACCGTGTCCACGCCGGGCTTGCACATCAGCCAGGCCAGCGCCACCTGCGGGATCGACACGTTGCGATGTTCCGCAATCGACGCCAGCGCGTCGACGATCCGGTAGAGGCGCTCCTCATCTACGGTTCCCGGAACGTCCAGCGTGTTCAGCCGCGAAAGCTCGGGCCGCGCCTGTCCGCGGCGGAACTTGCCGGAGAGCAGACCGAACTGCAGCGGGCTCCAGGCCATAATGCCGGTGCGCTGGTCCAGTCCCAGCGGCACGAGCTCGTGCTCGGCGTCGCGCGCCACCAGCGAATAGTTGATCTGCTGCGAGATGTAGCGCGAGATCAACAGTCGGTCGGAGATGGAGTGCGCCTTCATCAACTGCCAGCCGGCATAATTCGAGCTGCCGAAGTATCGGATCTTGCCGGCGCGCTGCAGGTCATCGAACGCGCGCAGCGTTTCCTCGAGCGGCGTCAGCGAGTCCCAATTATGCGCCTGGTAGAGATCGATGTAGTCCGTGCCCAGCCGGCGCAGACTGGCCTCGCACGCCTCCATAATGTGGCGCCGCGATACACCCACGCGGTTGGTGCCCTCTTCCAGTCGCGCAAAACATTTCGTGGCGAGCACGATGTCCTTGCGGCGCGCGCCGAGAGCCTGGCCGAGCACCTCCTCGGACTTCCCCATCGAGTAAACGTCGGCTGTGTCGAAAAGGTTCACGCCCGCCTCGATGCAGATTTCGACGTGCCGCCGCGCTTCCTCTACCTGCACATTTCCCATCGCGGCGAAACGTCCCTCGCCGCCCATCGTCATGGTGCCGAAGCTGATTACGGACACCTCCAGACCACTCGCGCCTAACAGCCGGTATTCCATTTCCTCTCCAGAGCCTCAGGATAGCGTGCGGTGAAGTCTGGCGGCGCCGCGCTCGCCTGCCGCGGCGCGCGTGCCCGATGTTGCCGCTACTTTGCCGGAGCGGTGGTCTCCGGCACGTAGACCACCTCGCCATTCGCCAGCCGGTAGGCCGTGCCGAGACGTTGTCCTTCGCCCGTCATCTTTTCCTGCGTGGGCCGGTAGTGCTCGATTTTGATGCCCTTCTTCTCCATCGCCTCGAGCTGCGCCTGCAGCGCGGCATTGTCCGTCGCGGTCTTGCCGTAGTACGCGAGCATCGCCAGCAGCAGCGCCACCGCGAACGCGATCCACACGTCGAACAGGTTCAGCAGGCCCGCTCCCGGATCGTCCTCGATGACCTCTTCCCAGCGCCTACGCTTCCGCAACACCGCTATGCTCCTTAGCCGTCACTTTGCGGCAGACGAACTCGAGATCGGTCACATCACGCGAATACCAGGTCCGCCGCGCCACCCCGATACCATACGCGAGCGAACTCACCAGCAGCCCCACCACCGTCGCGGTGAAGGCCACGATCAGGTTGCCCGCCAGCACCTGCATGTTGCCGTTCGCCAACCCCGCCAGCGCGGGACCGAGCGGGATCAGCGTGCCCATCAGGCCCAGCATCGGGCTGATCCGCGTAATGAAGGAGAGCCGCGCGACCGAGCCTGCCACGTCGTTCTCGAGGGTTGCCAACGCCTGCTGGAGCACGCCTTCATCGGTAATATCCCGTTCCACGAAGTCCACGAAGCGGCGCGGCAGCCCCGACTTCGCCGCGGCTAGAATCTCCCACACCGGCATCACCTGTCCGGATGCCTGCCGGGCGGCGTTCACCGCCGCATTCAGGTTGGCGCGCACCCTTCGCCGCTCCCAAAGCTCCTTGAGAAAGCCGCCCGCCAGCGCGAGCGTCCACACCAGCAACGCCAGTAGCGCCAGAATCGCTGGCGCCAGCAGCGCGGTCGAAATCACGTACAAAATATCGGTTAAGGTCTTCACTACAGAGCCCCCCAACGTCTGAAAAAGCCAAACCCCAAAAACAGAACGCACATAGCCGACAGCGGAATCATCACCCGCGGATCGGCCGCCACTTTCTTTACTTCGCTCGCCACGGCGCGCAGCCGTTGTCCGGTTACCACCACTCGCAGCGGCACTGCCGCCGCTGCAGCCGCCGCCACCTTGGCCGCGTCCCGTCCGGCCTTTCCGGCGCGCGCCGAATCCGTTCCCGGCGCCGGCCCTGAAACGTGCTGCCCCACGAAGTGTTGCAGGTCGGTATTGCCGCCGGTTACCAGCCCGCCATCGTCGCCGTACTTGCGTTTCAGCCCGAATACACCTGCGAGAGATGCTGCACCGTCTCCGCGGAGGCATGCCAGTAACCTTTGCGGACCGCCTCCAGCATGGTCGCCGCGATCTCCTGCATCGCGGCCGGATTATCCTTCGCCATCCACTGCCGCACGCCGAGCTTGTACCGGTCGTTGATGTAGACCCCGTAGATATCGTTCCACTGCTGCTGGGTGATTGCGTTCTTGCGGGTGACGCTCCACCCGAAAGTGTTCTTCACCAGCTCCGCGGTATGCCCGGCGCCGGCGTAGCCGTGCTCCTTCATGCCCTCGATCCACTTCCGGTTCAACAACTCCGTCGCCATGTTGGTGGCCAGCACCTCGTTAAAATCGCGCATCCGCGCGCCTTCGGGATCACGCACGTCGGCGATATAGGCCTCGGGCTCCTTGCCCGTCAGCTTCGTCACCGCCATGCTCAGCCCGCCCATGTACTCGAAGGCGTGATGATTGCCGAGCTGGCTTACCATGTTGGACGCCCACACCCGCACGATCGCGTCTGTCTTCTGAATCGCGCTCTCGTACAGCCCGTCGACCTTCTCGCCCCAGACCTCGCCCGTGTAGACGTAGCTCATGTTGTCGATGTAAATATCGGAGATCTCATCGTTGCGCTTCCAGGCGCCGGATCGCGGAATCAGGTACAGGATGTGCGTGCCGGAAACATTCCCTGGCTTGGTGCCGAAGATGCGTGCCGGGGCCAGTGTGCGCGCCTGCTCTTCACTCATGCCGCTGGCCTTCAACGCCGCCTCGACCCGCAGCGTTCCCTCGCGCAGGTAGTTCTCGTCCTCCTTCAGATTGGAGACCAGCCGGATCGCCTTATCGATCAGCTTCACACGTGTGGCGAAGTTCTCCTTGTAATGCCCGCCCATGGCCAGAAACACGTCGATGCGCGGGCGTTTCAGCTCGGCACGCGGGATCAGCTCGACATCGATGGCGAGATTGTTCCGGTCCCACACCGGCCGCACGCCCATCAGGTAAAGGACCTGCGACTCCATCACGCCGTAATCGCGCAGCGTGTCCATACCGTTCAGATCCAGGGCGACCTTGTGCAGCGGGTGCGCGCGCAGCAAATCGTCTACCAGCCGCATGCCGACGTCCCACGCCTGTTTGGTCGGAATCTCTTCGGGATTGAGCGCGTAGAGGGCGCGCCCCCCGGGCGCGGAGTCGGGGTTGCGCACCGGGTCCGGCCCTGGGCCAGGACGAACATAGCGGCCGGACAGCGCGTGCATCAGGCCGACAATCTCCTGGTCGGACTGGTTGAGCTTGGCGAGCAGCGATCGCGCCGATTCCACATCGCCGGCCAGATCCTTGTTGGGCGGCGGCTCGGCGCCCTCCAGCAAGTGCGAGCGCAGGAACTCTGCGCCCGCCCGGCGCAGCTGCACCAGGGGCATCGGTCCGGAGAAGGCCCCGATGTGGTCCCCGATGTGATCAAGGTACTTGCGCCCGAGCGACGCCGTCAGGTAATCGGCCAGGTACTTGCGCTCCGGCGGCTGACCGAGCACGTGCAGGGTAGTCGGAGTCCTCTCCTCGGCCACCTCGTTGACGTACGTGGCCAGGCGCTGGACCTGCGCGTCAGAGAGCTTACTGTCCTCGTACACAAGCCGCAAGGTCGCATCCAGTTTCTTTCTTCGCGCCTCGGCCGCGATGCTGCTCCGGTACTGCTCTTTCAACAATCCCGGTTCCAGTGCGGCGAACTTGGCCAGATCGCCGCGCAGATTCTCGTTCTCGTTGCCCGCTTCCGCGGGGACAGTCGGGGGCGGCAGGTGATCGACCAGTTGCGCATACGAACGCCGCCGCGCCAGCAGCGCCTCGCCGATGTTGTCCGTGATCCACAGATCGATGATCGGCATGTTACCGACGCAGATATCGGTCCAGTCGTCGCGCGCCAGGCCGGCCTCTTTTCCGGGCAGCAGTTCCAGCGTCCCGTGCGTGCCCCAGTGCATCACCGCGTCGGCGTGGAACTCGTCCTGAAGCCACCAGTAGAAGGCCAGGTAGTTATGCGGGGGCGGCACGTCACGCGAATGCAGCAGCGCCTCGTCCTGCTTTTCGCCGCGCTCCGGCTGTGGCAGCAGGATCACGTTTCCCAGGTCGATGCGCGGGATCACGATCTGCTTTTCGCCATCGCGCTCCACCACCATCATGCGCCCCGGCGGCGGGCCGTAGTTCTTGATCATGGTGCGCCGGTTATCCTCGGTAAGGCGCTCGTTGAACCACTTCATGTACCGGCTCAGCGGGACCATCGGCAGATGCATGCGGTCCACCATTGCTTCCAGATCCTTTTGCCCCCAAGGCGCGATACTGCGCCCCGAATCAAGAGCCCACGCCAGAAGCTCGGGGCCGTCTTTGGGAACGCGCGAAAGCTGATAGCCTTCGGCCTGCAGCCGCGGAAGGAAGCGCGCGAGGCTCTCCGGCCCGTCCAGGAATTGACCGGTAGCGCTGCCCTGCATCACGTCGCCTCTGCCGAACTGCCGGTTGTGATAAACGATCGCGACCTTCTTCTCCGCATTCGGCTTGCGCCGCAGATTCACCCAACTCTCCGCGCGCGCCGCGAACTTCTCCACGCCGTCCGGTACCGGCTCGTGCAGATGAAATCCGTTGATGTCCGTCTTCAGCCCGCCCGTGACAATCGGCTCGATCGTCCCCCAGGATTCCTGCAGCGCCATGAACATGCCCACGTCGCGATAGGCCAGCCCGCGCACGTCCTTGCGCCAGTCGTCCACCGTCAGCGCCATCATCGAAATCGGCCGCAGGTAGGGGACGTCGAGATCCTCCAGCACATTGCGCGAGTCCCACATCGAGCCGTGACGATCTTCAATCAGAATGTCCGGATGCGTCTCCCGGATCATCTTTTCGACCATGTTCTGCCGGTCGCCGAAGATCACCACCGGGTTGAAGCCGTGGCGCTCCAGCCCTGCCACCTCTGCATCCACCACCTTGGTGTCATGCGTGATCCAGAACGATTGCTGGATGAGCAGCGCCGCGACCGGTGCGCCGTCGCGCCAGCGGTTGCGGCTCTTCCGGAACTCCTTGTAGGCGCTAAGCTCGGCGAAGAAGTCGTCGGGCCGTTCGGGGTCGTAGTAGCCGAAATCGGGGATATCAATCGCGGGTTCGATCGCGCCCGGCAGGTTCAGGTAGTGTACTTTGACATAACCCACCAGGCGTCGCACATTGAGCGGACCATTGGGCCGCCAGTATTTGGGGACCGCGGGATCTTTGATCAGCAGGCCCGCCTTTTCCAGCGGAGCCTGGTTACCTCGCGCGTCCAGCACGATGAACTTGGGTGCGGTTGCCGGCCAGCGCGTGGCCAGGTTGGTCGAAACGGCCGAATCGATGTTGAGCAGGAACATCGCGCGGCAGGCCAGCGCCTGCGTGCGCCGCGGACCGTCCTTCGCGAGTTCCTCGGGCGCGAAAATTACCGCGTCCAGCCCGTGCGATTTCACTGCCTCGTACACCAGCGGCTCGGACCGGTCCCAGATGCCCGCGAAACAGATCGCCGGCTTATCCTGCGCGAACAGGGCGGGCGCCAGGCAGAAGAACGCCCAAACCGTGACGCGGGTCTTCCAGCTCGCGCCCTTGCTTTTCGATGGAGGCCCGTTGGACGGAACACCGATCGTTATCATTTACTAAACCGCATCCGCACTCCGCCCACCAGTCCGACACCCGGTGCCTCCAACTGCTGCTGCGCGTACGCGTCGCGATAGCCGCGGTCGAACGCATTATTCAAATTGGCATACACCGAAATTGTCCGGCGCTCCCCACGCAACACGTCCACCGACCCGCGCATCGTCACGGTTGCAAATCCCGGCATCTGAAATCCCGGCCGGTAAGCGGGATTGGTCGCGCTTGGCGATCCGAATCCGGGGTCGCGAGAGAACCCGCCGTCGCTCTCATCCTGCGGGGCGTGGCTGCGCAAACGGTCCGCCGCATACACCGCGAACTCGCCCCACCAGCGGCTGTTGGCCTTGTTGTACCGCACGCCGCTCGTGCCGAACAGTGGCGGAATGAAGCGCAGGCGGACGTTGCGGGTGGTATCCATGCCGCGCGTAAATGTCGTGTTCGCGAACCAGATCCACGGACCCGCGACGCGCCACGCGAGCGCGCCCTCAACCCCGCGAATGTACCCCGTAGCGGAGTTGAAGTTCTGCTGCGCGATCACCACACCCACGCCCGGAATATCGATCGTTCCGGCAGGGGCCGACGTCACCAGGTCGGTGAGCTGGTTGGCATACGCGCTGATCATCAGGTTGAAGCGCCGCGAAGCATACCGCGGACCAATCTCGTACGTGATGCTGCGCTCGGGCCCAACCTTCGGGCTGGGCACGCTCGCGATCCCCGACGCGAACACCGGCACGCCGGTGGAAAGCGTATCCGAGAACGAAGGCGCGCGGAAGCCCGCGGCGATGCTGCCCACCACGCTGAACGCGTCCGTGATCCCGTACACCGCGCCCGTGCTCCAGGTGAACGCATTCCAGCGTTTGTCGAACTCCAGATCCGCCACCGTGAATGGCGTGAGCGCGTCCTGCGGGCGCGGAAAGCTGATCATGTGGATCGATTCCACGCGTCCGCCCGCGCTCAGCCGCAGCCGCTTGGCCGGATGCACCGTCCCGATGCCGAAGGCGTCGAACACGTTGTAATTCCCGATCGGCACGTTGCCGTTCGGAATCGTCGTGACCGCCGCTCCGGTCGCTTTGATCGTCGTGATCAGGGCGCGGTCCGAGTTCAGGTCCTCCGCGCGGTAGTCGCCGCCGTAGGTGAACTCCACTCGGCCGCGTGCCGTGGTGTTCTGGATTCCGCCCCCGGAGATACGCTGGGAAGTGGCGGTGTCGGTGCGGGCGAACGAGGGCGCGCTCTCCACCAGCTGCTGCCGCGCCGCGTCGTAATACTGGTAGTAGAAGTAGGCGCGCAGTTCGCTGCAGATGGAGCAGCGGTCCGTCCCCGTATACGACATGCGCACCATGCCCCTCTGTTCGAACGGGTTTGAAATGCGCGGGATCAGGCTGGCGTTGAGCTTGGACTGGGCGTAGTAGGCGATGTCGCTGCGCCGGTCGTGAAGGAAATCGATTGCCAGCGCGTGCTTCGCGGTTGGCCTCCAGATGAACGAGCTGTAGCCGCCAAGGTTGTTGAAACCAGCGCGCTGCTTGCCGAAATCGGGGGTGGAATAGGCGCCCACGCCCTGACCGGTGAAGCCCGCCTGCCACCCGAAATGCTTGCTTGCGGCCCATGCGGTTGTGAAGCCGGTCTTCTCGTTATCCACCGTTCCGAACGCGGTGGTGAATTCGCCGCCGAAACTGACGGGACCCGAGGATACCTGCGCCGGCCGGGTGATGATATTCACCACGCCGCCGATTGCGTCGTGCCGTACTGCACCGCGCCCGGCCCCTGCACCACTTCCATACGTTCCACTGCGCCCGGAGGGACCTGGTTGAAGAACTGGTTCGGCCCGCTGATGATTGCGCCGTTGTTGATGCGGATCCCGTTCCAGAGGTAGAGTACGCGATTCCCGATCAGCCCGCGGATGATGACGGATCCCTGCTGCGCCTCCTGCGGAGTCCACACCCCCGCTTCTTCCCGCAGCATCATATTGGGCGTACGCGCCTGGCGCTCCCCGATTGCTTCCGGAGTCAGGACGTTGACGAACTGCGGCACGTTCTCAATCTGCGCCGGGCTGCGCGTCGCGGTTACCGTGACCTGCTGCAGCACCACCGGCAGTTGTTTCGCCTCTTTCTCCAGATCGCTCTTGGGCGCATCCGAAGCCGGAGCAGGGCTTTGTCCGAACGCCGCGAACGTCATAGCGCTGAGCGCCAGCATCCGTATGAACTGCGATTCCTTAGATCCCCTCATAGTGCATGGAGTTGTGATGAATTGCACGCCAGATGCCAGGAGCTTACGGCCGCCACCGATTCATAGCTGTGCGGCAGTGATCGGCTGCAGCGGAATACACCGCACGGACAGAGGGTTGTATCCGGCGAGATTAAGAATATGTACGACTTGCGTCAGAGAACTGTCGGTTAAGGTCGCACAACTTCACTGAATACTTCGCCGGCGCCCCCATTCGCGCCCGTCCCTGACGCTGAGTTTGCACCGCGCGCCGGGCTGGTGCCGGAGCCGTTGCGAACGCCTGAACCGGGTGATTTTTTGGTAAGAGTTCCGAAAAGCCGGATAGAATTTCTGGCCACCGGCCTGCACTGCGCCGCTGAATTCCCGGCCACCCAATTAAGAGTCACTCACTTCTGCGCTCCTGCGGAACTCCGGAAACATCAGCCAACAGCCCGACTGGGGTATCTCCCTGGAGGCCAATTCTCCGAAATCGGCAAGTTGCTGGTTTTGCGCAAGCACGGGCTCCCGTTTTATCCAGCCGCCTTGACCCTGGGAGTTAAAGTTTACTTTATCGATTACTCTGTCATTGACACCCATCTGAGCCTGTGATATCAGTATCGTTCGCTGGCCACCATGGCCTATCTGGAAAGCAGGGTAAAAACAAGGAAGCCAAGAAATATCGAGGAGGTTCGCTTATGGTTACGCAACGAAACTTCCGCCTCGCGGTCTTGATCGCGGCATCCACTGCGTCGCTGGTTGTCATTCCGATTCGGGGCCAAGGGCTGTACGGATCGCTGGTAGGCAACGTCACCGATCCCACCACAGCCACGATCCCCGGAGCCCAAGTCAGGATCACCCACGTGGAAACCAACCTGGTCCGCGAAACCCAAACCAATGCCGAGGGGACCTATACATTTCCTACGATTCCGCCCGGAACGTATGAAGTCGAAATCTCCAAACCGGGTTTCCAGGCCTTCGCGAAACGAAATGTCGCCATCACCATCAACACTACCGTCCGCGTGGACGCCTCTTTGCCCTTGGGCGCGGCGGCGCAATCTGTCGAGGTGACCGGTCAGGCGGCGGCGCTGCAAACCGATCGCGCCGATGTTCGCTCCGAGTTCACCACGAATTCACTCACCAGCCTGCCGCTTCCGCCCGGCCGCAATTACGAACTGCTCTTTGTGACGATTCCGGGCTTCCAGCCGCCGTCACAGTTCGGGCCGCTTCCGACCAATCCGTCGCGTGTCACCGCCTCCGCCGTGAACGGCGCCTCCCGCATGACCACCGGCCTGACCGTCGATGGCGCCAGCAATCGCAGTGTTTGGATGCGCGGCGCGGCGGCATTCGCACCCGCGCTGGAAGCCATCGAAACCGTCAACGTCGTCACCAGCAGCATGGACGCGGACCAGGGCATGGCGGGCGCTGCTTCGATCAGCGTCAACATCAAAAGCGGCACCAACAACGTGCACGGCACCGTGTTCGAGTACAACACCAACAACAACCTGACGGCCCGCGCGTTCTTCCTGCCGGCCAATCAGAACAAGCCGAAATACATTCAGAACCAGTTCGGCGGAGCCATTGGCGGCCCGATCAAGCGCAATCAGTTGTTCTACTTCCTGAGTTGGGAGGCGACGCTGGAAAGCCGTCTGGCCGATAATAACGCCAACCTGTTTACCGTGCCAACGGCGGCCATCCGCTCCGGCGACATGTCGGGATCTACGACGCCAATCTACGATCCTGCAACCGGAAATCCGGACGGCACCGGGCGTACACCTTTCCCCAACAAGATGGTGCCGCTCAACCGGCAATCATCCATCGTGACACAGGGGATTCTGCCCTTACTTCCACTGCCGACCTTTCCCAATGTGCTGACGAATAACTACTATGCCTCCGGCCGTGAATACAACCGCCGCCAGCAGATCGACGGCAAAATCAGCTTCAATGCCAGCAATAAGCTGACCCTCAGCGGCCGCATCAGCTCCACCCCGTTCGTCGTATTCAGCGACTCGGCATTTGGGAATGGCGGCCTGCAGGGTCCGCCCTTATACGGCAATGCCTGGATTCAAGGCACCACCACCGGTGGTTTCTGGAACGGTTCCGTCCAGGCACTGTACCAGGCCAGGCCGAATCTCATTTTCGATACCGCCTTCGGCTACACAATGGAAGATTACAATGAGGTGCCGCCCGGGGCCACCACCAACTTCGGCGACAAATTGGGCATTCCCGGCGCCAACGGCCCGCGGCCTCAAGACGCCTATTGGCCTCAATTTGCCGTCTCCAGCTACACCAACATGGGCGCGGGACAGACCAACGTGCCGCTCTACGTCCACGACCCGCAATTCTCGTACGTCGCCAACGCCACCTGGACTAAGCGGCAGCACAATCTGCGCTTCGGCGGGGAACTGCGCCGCGAACATATGAACCACTGGGAGCCCTACTCCGCCATTTCCACCTTCAACTTCAACGGGAATATGACGTCGCTGAACGGCGGTCCCGGGCCGAACCAATTCAACAGTTATGCCGATTTTCTGCTCGGCATCGCGTCCGGCGTTTCCAAATCTCTGCCGTGGGAGCAGATTACTACGCGCACCTGGTTCTACCGTCTCTACCTCCGCGATCAGTGGCAGGTAAGCCGGAAGATGACGCTTTCTTATGGGCTGGGTTGGGAATACTATCCGCCCGCGACGCGTGCCGACCGCGGGATGGAGCTGTATAACTTCAACAACAATACCCTAATGATCTGCGGGGTCGGCGGCACTCCCAAAGATTGCGGGCTCCAGGTCAGTAAGACCCTGTTCGCCCCGCGCATCGGCATCGCCTACCGGCTCAAAGAAAACTTCGTGCTTCGCGCGGGATACGGAATCAACTACGATACCTGGAGCGTGGCGCGCGACGTTTCTTACGTCTACCCCGTCCGCGGAACCTACACCGCTCCGACTCTCAATTCCTACGCGCCCGCCGGTACCCTGGCGGCGGGAATTCCCGTCCAATCGCCTCCGGATTTGAGTTCCGGCTCCATCCCGATGCCCAACAACATCGGCACCTCAACCCCGGCCAACCCCTACGTCCGCCCCTATATTCAGTCCTTCAACTTCACGCTTCAGAAGGAGCTCAAATGGGGATGGGTGGCTCAAACCGGTTACGTGGCCACCAGAACCATCCACAACGCGGGTCTGGCGGATATGAACGCCGGGATGGTCCTCGGTGCCGGCACCGCCGGACAGCCTCTGTACCAGAAATTCGGGCGTACCGCTCAGATGCGCGTTTACGCTCCTTGGGGAAGCGCGCGCTACGACTCGCTGCAGAGTTCGCTGGAGCATCGCTTCGCCAGTGGGTATTCGCTGAAGTTCGCCTGGACCTGGTCCAAGAACATTGGCATGTGCTGCGGCGATTTGAGCGACGGTGGCCCGGCCATCTACGTTCCTCAATACTACAATCTCAACAAAGCGGTCCTCTCCTACGATCTGCCGCAGAACTTCAGCATGACCGGAATCGGCATGCTGCCCTTCGGCAAAGGCAAGCGCTGGTTGAATACCGGCGGCGTAGCCAGCAAAATGTTCGGGGGCTGGCAGTTCAACGGAGTATTCGTCGCTTACTCCGGCAATCCGGTCAGCGTTTCCGCCTCGGCCGCATCCCTCAATACTCCGGGCAACACGCAACGCGCCAACCAGGTTTTGCCCACCGTCGATTATCCGCGGCGTACCGGTCCCGGGGAGTCCTGGTTCAACCCCCTGGCCTTCGCTCCCGTCACCACCGTGGCGTTCGGGACGGCTGGGTTCGACACGCTGCGCGGCCCCGGCACAGTCAACCTGGACGCGTCGCTCTACCGCGACTTCGCCATCACCGAACGCGTGAAGCTGCAGTCCCGGTTCAACACGTTCAATAGCACCAACACCCCGCATTTTGGCAACCCTGCCTCGAATGTGTCCAACCTGTTACTCAACGGCGATGGTTCCATCCGCAGCTTGGGCGGCTACACCACCATTACCAGCACGAAAGGCACCGGCCGCGATGGCCTGGATCAGCGCGTGCTGCAATTCGGCGCTCACCTCAGGTTCTGAGACAACCGCGTCAGCAAGACATCGGGGCCGGCTTAGGCCGGCCTTCCGCATACTCGGTGCCAACACATGTCTATGCCTGTAATCGGCGATCTCCGGATTGTCCTGGCCGCGTCCTTTTTGACATTCTTCCCCTGGGCTCCGGCGCTCGCCGCTGAAACGCACGCGTTCCCAGCGAAATCCGCCGAACTCATCGGCGGCGCGTCCTTGGTGAGAGACGCCACCGCTTCGGGCGGCTCTCTGGTCGTTTTGGCCGAGCCTGGCCAAGGCGTCACGTTCGCCCGCCTGCCCGCGGCCGGCAGATTGGCGATTCGTTATGCTTCGGTAAAGGCGGGTACGATCAGCGTTGCCGTGAACAACCAACTGTCACGCAAGGTGAACGTTCACTCGTCTGGAGCGCTCACCGGTTCCTTTCTGCATGCCGTCATCCACGTGCCGATTCCCGCCAACGCCACACTGACCATCAGTCTGGCACCCAATGATGTCGCAGTGAACCTCGACCGGATAATCGTCGGTGACGGCGACCTCGGTTTGCCGCCGGACATTTGGAATTTGCCGCCATTGCCGGTTGCCGCCGGGCCTTACTCCTCGGACTGGAAGGCGATCAGCCGCCTCTACGTCACGCCGGAGTGGTGGCGCGACGCCAAGTTCGGCGCCTGGTCGCATTGGGATCCGCAGTCCATGCCTGAGGATGGCGACTGGTATGCGCGCGGCATGTATCAGGAGGGCAGCGCGCAATATAACTACCATCTCCAACACTTCGGCCATCCCTCGGAATACGGGTACAAAGACATCGCCCACAACTGGGTGATTGACCGGTGGAATCCAAATGAGCTGATGGATTTGTATGTCGAAATGGGAGCGCGTTACTTCATGGCCATGGGCGTTCACCACGACAACTTCGATTGCTGGGATTCTGCCTATCAACCGTGGAACTCCGTGAGCGTCGGCCCCAAGGTGGACATCGTCGGCACCTGGGAAAAGGCCGCGCGCCGGCGCGGGCTGCGCTTCGGCATCGGCTTTCACAATTCGCCAGGGAGGACATGGGGCCAATTCATGCCGGTGCGTTACACCAGCGACAAGCAAGGCCTTAAGGCAGGCGTGCCTAAGGACGCGCTACAGACCATTTTGGACGGAAAAGGAAAATGGTGGGAAGGCCTCGATCCGGTGGACCTCTACGGCCCCCCGCACACCATCGCGAGGGGACCGCGTACTCCGGACAACGATCCGTTGCTCTCCCCTTTTGCCAACCAGTTCATGTGGCGGGTGGATGACGCCATCACGAAGTATCATCCCGATGTGATCTATTTCGACGAGCACGCCGGCGACTCACAAGTGGATCTCGGCGTTCACATGGGATTGGGATTTCTTGCGCCGCAATTGGCCGCGAACTACTACAACAAATCTATGCAGTGGAACCATGGAAAGATGGAGGCCGTGCTCAATCTGAAAGGCGTAGGCGGGCGTTACAACAGCTTCCAAAACAGTCCTGAGCTGCTTCCTTTCGTTGACCGTTCCCTGGTCAAGAGCACGGAGGCCATCATCGAACCGGAGATCATGGCCTATTCATTCCAGACCGAAACCACCATCGCGGATTGGCACTACAAATCCGGACAGAAATACCTGGATGCCAGGAAACTGGTCGGCCTGTTGATGCAAAACGTCTCCCGGAATGGAACCATGTTGCTCAACCTTACCCAACACGGCCGCGGCGATCTGGACCCTGAAGTGATTCGCATTTGCAAAGACATCGGCGCGTGGCTGAAGGTGAACGGCGAAGCCGTCTATGGCTCGCGCCCGTTTGAAGTCGCTGGTGAGAATGCGGTTGATTACACCCGCAACCAAGGCAAGGTTTATGCCACTCTGCTCGATTGGACCGGCGGGCCGGTAACTCTCAAGGCGCTGCGCGCGGGCGGCGCGACCTTGGGCAAAGTGTCCCGCGTCGAACTGCTCGGCTCCGGCGTGGCGCTGACGTTCGTTCAGAACGATCAGGGGCTTCTAGTGACGCCAGGCGGACCCGCCCAGCCTCTGCCCGGCATTGAGAATCAATCGCTGGCAACTGCCGTCCGCGTATTGCGGATTACCCATGACAAGGGCTGGATCAACGACGACGACCCGGACGTCGTGGCTCCGGGATGGATGCGCCGTTCCAACCTGGGCGCCGGCGAGTACAACAATGACCTCACTATCAGCGAAACGCCCGGCGATGTCTGGAGCTCTTCGTTCACCGGTAGCAGCGTTTCGATCATCACGCCGAAGCAGGCGGGAGCCGGCAAAATCGAGGTTCAAATTGACGGCCAAACCCGCGCCACAGCGGACGAGTCCACCAGCGGCCCGCGACTGGTCCAGCAGCCTGTATGTGAAGTGAACGGCCTGGCTCCAGGCAGGCATTCCATCAATATCATCCATCGCGGCTCCGGGCCGGTGGCAGTGGATGCCCTGGTCGTCCGATAAACTCATCGTGATAAACCCGGGAAGAGTCGATCACGGCAGCGAACTATGTCGATGCCTTCGTGGAACGCCCATTGGCGATTCCACTGCCGTTCCTACCACCAATCCCGGACCCGGCCGCATCCCTTCTTCGCCGCCCAGCACGCCAGCGCCACCGCGAATACCAGGTCGTCATGCGGTCCGCTCCGCCATCCATCCCGGCCCGTTTCGCTCATCTCCACCCGCATCCCGCTCAGTTCCTTTACCAGCGCCGCCGCCTCCGGCACATCCGCCGCAATCCGCAACTCCCCGGATTGCAGCATCACCTGCAGCCCTACCAGCAACTGGCGCTTCGGTACCCGGTAGAACCCCTCCGCTTCCCGCTCCATCTCCCCGCCGGTAATCAGCACCGGCCAGATCGTGCATGCGGGCTTACGCTCGCGCAGCAGATCCACTACCGGCCGACCCACGCCCGTCGCATCCACCGCCAGGTACCGGGTCGCCCCGCTCAGCGCCCCGGAGCCCACCACCTGCACCGTCCGCGACACCATCTCCGGATACAGCTTTCCCAGCGGCATCCGCTCCAGGAACCGAAGCCGCAGTTCCACCACTCGCTTGAAGTAGAACCGCGCCGCATCCCACTCGCCCTTCGTCTCCGCCGCTTCCACCACCGCCAGCGCCGAAGGGTCGCGCACCTGCCCCACGTCCAGCCCCACGTAGAACGCGCTCACCTGCCCGCGCCTGTCCCACCCTGCCGTCTTCGCCCAACTGTCCGTCAATCGGTAAACCATCCCCGTCCCCTTAGTCGATCCTCAGCGGCCCGAACTCGTTGGTGATCGCGCGCTCCACCAGGTCGCGGTCGAACACCGCCGTCACAGCATCGCTGAACGCGCACCCGTACTCCTGCTGATAAGCCTGCTCCCCCAGCGCGCGCCGCTCCTCTTCCAGAAAGTCGCGCGGAATCCGCGGGCAATCCTCCGCCCTCACTTCCACCCGCTCCCAATTCCTGCCGCCCGCCTCCCACGCCTCGTAAAAGAATCCGCTCTTCCCGCGCGGCGTACTCATCAGCCACAGCGTCCCGCCGCTCACCGCCAGCATCGGCCGTACCGCGACGTAGAGTTCGTCCCTCACCCGCGCCGCCTCGTCCACCAGCAGCAGACTCACCGCGGAGAACCCCCGCACCGTGTCCTCAGTCCCCGGCAGACCCACAATCCGCGACCCGTTCTCCAGCGCCAGCGAGATCTCGTTATCCCCGTCCCCGCGCACCCGCATCCCCAGCCGCCGCACAAAGCCTTCGGCCTTGCGCACAAACTCTCCGCTCTGCCGCGCGCTCGGACTCACCACCACCGTCAGGCTCTCCGCCTGCGTCACCGCCTGGTGGACCGCCTTCGCGGCCGTAACCGTGGATTTGCCCCATTGCCGCGTGCAATTCAGAATCACCCGCCGCGCGCCCGACCGCAGCACTCGCGCCTGCGCCGCGTCCGCCTCGAACCCGAGCATGCGCGAAGCCCACCCCGCTGCATCCGCCCGCACCGCCGCCCCCCGCTTCGCCGGCTTTTCCGCCGTCTCCGATTCCCGCTCGTGAATTTCAAACATGGTCCCGCTTCCACTCTAATCCCGGCCTCCCCGAAATCCGGGCCCGGCGCGGGCCGAAAATCAGCTCTTCTCCGCGCTGTTTCACTCGCAAAATCAAAACCTTGCCGCCAATTTCAAAAAACAAAAATGTTCGAGTGACCGCCGCCCCTGGTAGCGCAGGCCTCCTGGCCTGCCACTAACCTGTCTTTCGCAGTTGACGGGTTTGGCGGCAGATAAGTCGTTCTGAATCAGTCGAGGGGTCTAAAAGGTCTCCACCACAAATGGTGGGTATCCGGAGAGTGGCTTTAGAGGGAAGGAAATCAGACGGCGTGGAGCCGGGCCATACGCTCGTAGCGGAAGTGATCGCGGATTTGAGTACGGAAAAAGCGGCCCTTCGATTCGGCACTGAGAAAGGCCTGGTTGTCGGCAGCCGTGAATTCGAAGTAGCGATAGACATGGCCGGTGTTGCGGAAACGCAGATAGAGTACCTGCTTGGAATCGTCATAAGCAGCCGCTGAGAGCATCTTCGATTCCAGCACCGCCCATTTCATATCGCAATTCCCTCAAGCAGAGAGGCCTGATTGGTTGCTGTGCCCGGCAGTTGTGAGGACTTAATTCGCGGCGGCGGTTGAGGCGGCAGCGTGATGCGAACCTGCTCCATCAGCGCCTGCACATCGGGCTCAGGCTGTGTGTGGCGCGGCAGCACCAGGTTGCGTCCGTCGAGCATGGGGATCCACACCTCCACCATTTGAATCGTAGAGAGCTTTTCGAACACCGATAACGGCGTCAGACCGGGCGCATGAATCATCAGCCGGTTCTTCAGCGTCACCTGCAGACAATAAGCCAGAAATGCGATGAGCACATGCGCATCGGCGCGGTGTTCGAGTTGATGATAGATGGGCCGGATCCCCAGTTCGCTCTTCAGCGATCGAAACACACTTTCAATCTGCGTCAATTGCACGTAGCGTGTCCACAGCACCGCCGGGTCTTCGCTCGTGAGGTTGCTGCGCAGCAGATAATGTCCGTCGCGCTGCTCGGCAGCCTTGAGCTTCGCCTTCTCGGTGTGAAATGTGAAGGTATTGCGCGTGACCTCTTCATTCTTCCCCGGAAGCTGAATCTTCACGAAACCGAAAGCGCGGCCCGCTTCCTTCTTCGCCGCGCCGATACGCATCAGGAGTTGGTCGCGCTTCGGCAGACTCCTGCGCATGGCGCGCAGTTTGCGCAGCAGACGAGCCAGCCGTTTGCGCCGCATCGCATTTTCCTTGGCCTGCCGCCCACCACTCTTGGCCAGCACATAGAGTTCGCCTTCATGCTCATACAGCTTCACCTCCACCGAGTCGCGCACCTTCTGCCACGGAAGGTCGAGCCATTTCTTCTCATGCTGATTGATCCTGCCTTTGGGCGTGCCCACCAGATAAAACGTTTGCCGTTCCGGCGAGCGCATCTCTTGGAGAACCGCTTCGCTCGGGATGCCGCGATCCATCACCCACACGCGCCTCGCTTTGCCGTACATCGTTTCGATCTTCGTCAGAAACTCGCGCAACGTTGAGTTATCCGCGGTGTTGCCGTTCATCGTTTCATAGGCCAGCGGAAAGCCGTCGGGCGTCACCACCAGCGCGATCACCAGTTGCACGCAATCCGGTCGCCCGTCCCGGCTGTAGCCGCGCCTTGCTTTTGGATTCTCTTCGATCTCTCCTTCGAAATACGTGCTGGTCAGATCGTAGAGCAGTACTTCGAAGTCGGCGCCGAACAGATCGGCCCACTTCTGCTTCAGATATACGAATAACTCCTGCTTGTGCTCAAGCACGCGATCAAGACATCGGTACAAGCGGTCTTTCTCGGCCACTTCAAAGCCTGTCCCCATCAACTCGTCCATCGCGGAATTCAAATACCATTGGCGATGCACGCGGAGTTCGCTGCCGGGATCGAGCAGACGATTGACCACCAGCAGCCGTAGCACCTTTTCCCAACTCACCGTTTCACGGCCTTCGGGCAGACGTTGTTGCCAGAACTCGTCGAGCGCCAGTTGCTGCCAAAGTTCGCAGGCCAGCCAGCAACTACCGAAAATGCGCGGACGCTTCAACTCCAGCCCGCTCAGCCGCACCTGCACACTGTCGATGGCATCGGCGGGAACTTCCCGATCGTCGGGGAACAGACTCATTGAGGTGAAGCGCTGTTCGGCCTCGTCGAATACATCCAGCGTCTTACGCCACGCCGCCTGCTGCTGATCGTTGATCTCGCCGAGATAGAGAACGGTGCGCTGGGCTGTTTTGCCGCCGGGCAGTCGCCGGTTCTCGACCACGCTGAAATACCGATGGTCCTTGCCGTCCTTGTGCCGGTTTGTGCTGCGCAGAAACATCCTCAGCGCAGCATGCCAGACATGGATCTCTCAGAAAAGAGGCAAGGTCTTCACCTAGGCTGTTTTCACCGATTTTCGGAGTGCCAACGTTGAAAGCAAAAGGAATTTTCTGGCGCGAGGGTAGAAAATGCCCTCCAAGTGCGAAAGTCGGGCTAACTTCTTTCTCAAACCGGTCGCGCCCTTTCTTACCCGCAGCTGGAAGAGGCAGCGAGCGCAAACCGAGGTAAAACAATCACTGGCCCAGGCCTCCTGGCCTGCAAGATTTTGATTTGTTGCAGGCCTCCTGCCGCTTCACGCCGCGTAGCAAACTCTCCTTGTATCGGATCCCTTGCCTGTCCTCCCTCAGCGAAACGAAAAGCGACTGAGGAGCTATGGGTATGACACATCGGCCCCTGTCAGCAAGAAAATTTGCGTCTCATATTGCGCGTCTTTTTGGGCCATCAGTGTGCCAGAACCCAAACAGCCGTTCCGCCGTCGGCGCGGTAACGCGGCGCAGACGGATCTCTCGACCCGTCACTGCTCGGTAGAAAGACCGCGCTCTACAAAGTGAACAGCAGCGCGATCGCCTTCATCGGCGCCATGGTGCGCAGCAGATATGCGCGACTCGCGCCAGTTTTTGAGTCCTCTTTGATCTGAAAGAATAACGCACGCCTTCGACTGTATCCTTCAACTCCACTTCAGATCGTTCACCTGCGGATGTCGGGCCTGAATCTTGCCCGGCCGCCTCTCCGACGCCGGCCGATCGTCAGCTTCAAAATTGCCCGTCCTGTCCGTGGCAGGATACCGAAACGTCCGTAAACGTTATTCTTCAAGAAGTCTCGGCCAGTTCACGATTACCGTAATTGGTTCGTTTGCATCATCAGCGCTTGGCACGGCCAGCAAGAACTTTTCACCGTCACCGGATGCATCGTACTCACGAAACAGACCCGGTACCAGTCCCGTGTGAAATAACGGCCTTGGGGGCAGTGGCCGGAAAAAGGTCTCACCCGATTCGATCGGCACGGACATGAGTTTCCCATCTGGTGCGAGATAGAAGATTTCCTTACCATCTCCGCGCCACATCGGGTTGCCGCCACCGGCCGTCGAGATCTGCCATTTGCCGGCGGAACGGGAGGAACCACCGGCGTCGACGGGCACGGAAGCCACGAAGATTTCAGAGCGACTGCCGCCGCTCGCGTACAGCATCCAACGGCCGTCTGGCGAGACACTGGCGCCCGAGCCTTCGGAGAAGCGAACGGGCTCGCCCTTCCCGTTATTCGGGACGAGCCAAATGTTGCTGCTTGCGCCAAAGCTTTCGGTTGCGGCGATCCAGCGTCCGTTGGGCGATTGAGCCGTCGGAAGCAAACTGAGCAAGGGCACGCCGTAGTACTTGGAAGTAACGAGCCGCCTTCTCGATATCACGGCTTCGGGCCCGAGACCGTTCACGACGCGGCCGATGATCAGGCGCTCGTTGCCTCGCGTTGAGGAATATGTGATACGGCTGCCGTCGTGTGACCAAACGGGATAGCCGTCCGGCCCCGCGTCCGAGCTGAAGCGTGTCAAAGATCGCGACCGGGTGTCGAACAGCCAGATGTCGCTATCGCCTCCTTGGGTGCGGACGAACGCGATCGTCTTTTGGTCTGGCGAAATCCGGGGATAGCTGAGAATTCCGGGCTCGAGAAGCGCTCCCAAGCGAGTGCCCGCGCGATCAAACCACGTTAGTTCGAACCGATTCGGGCGCTTGTGCCGAAAAGCCACAAGCCCGTTCGCAGATGCCGACCAGACCGGCCCATCTCCCATCCCATTGGCAATCAGTCTTGGGTCACCGAGAAATTCCCCTCCCTTCGGATCGAAGGGCCTGGCGAAGAGCTGCCCGTTGGTGATGTAAAACAATGCCCCGCCGCCAGCCGGGTTGGCCGCGTATAGAGCCGGCGATTCGGGATTGGCGAAAAGATAACGGCGTGTTCCGTCAATCAACGACCCAAGCATGCTAGCTGTCTCTCTCCCTAAGCTGGCATAGAGAAATCGTGTGCCGCCGGGCAGAAAATCAGGTACTCCCTGCCGGATCTCGCCGCGGGCCGCATCGAAGCCAAACACGGGAACAGGTGTACCGCCGGACGCCGGTACGCGCTGAATCGGGCGGTCGCGCGCGCCGAAGAGGATGGCGCCCGAGGCATTCCAACTGGCATAGACGGTTGCGCATTCACAGATGAGTTGCGGCGGCCCATTGGCGATCACATCAATTTTTTGCAGCCGGCCATTAACGTTGAAGGCAAGCCAGCGGCTATCGGGTGACCAGAAGAGATAGAGGGCAACATTCTCTGTATCGGCAACAGGCGCGACCGCGCCCGAATCGAGCGAACGAAGCCACAATCTTCGTTTTCCATCCGTCCCGGTGGCAAGAAATGCCAGCCGGCTTCCGTCGGGAGAAAGCGCCAATTGGCCCAGACCCACGGGTCCAAGCGTCGTCCCCTCGGGCGCTGTGATTTCGAGTCGCAGGACCGGCTGGGGCGGCCGCGGCTTGAACCAAAGGACGGCGCAGAATACTGCAGCAAAGAACGCAGCAGCCCAGGGCAGGTAGCGCAACCACGTGCGTGATGCCGCTGGATCCTGGGGACGCGCCGCGAGCGACCGGTCGAGCGCCCATCGCACGTCACCAATGCCGGCCCAACGGTGACGCAGGTCTTTGCTGAGGCATCGCGCAATCACGTCCCGGATGGCTGGCGATATTGCACTCAGATCCGGTTCCTCTTTGATCACGGCAGCCAGCACATCCGAATTGGTATGGCCTCGAAAGGGCCGCGTGCCCGTCAGCATCTCGAACAGGACGATCCCGAAAGCCCAGATATCGGTGCGTCTGTCTATCGGCAAGCCACGCGCCTGCTCCGGCGATATGTACGCCGCCGTCCCCAGGACCATTCCGTCGCGAGTTAGGGGTAAGGGTTCGGGCGCCTCGTTCGCTCGTATGCTCTCGAGACTCAGATCTTTTGCCAATCCGAAATCCAGAACCTTGACCACGCCGTCGGGTGTGATCTTTATGTTCGCGGGCTTGAGATCGCGATGAACGATACCGCGCTCGTGTGCGGCTTGGAGAGCGTCCGCGATCTGTCTGGCGATGCGGAGCGCTTCGGGCACCGGAATCGGACCGACGCCGATTCGCTCAGCGAGGGTTTCGCCCGGAACGATCTCCATCGCTAATGCGAGTGTGCCGTCCGAATCTTCGAGACCGTAAATCACCGCGATATTGGCATGGTTCAGCGCAGCGAGTACCTGGGCTTCGCGCATCAGCCGGGACTGCCGCCCGGCATCAATGGCCAGGCTGGGGGAGAGAACTTTCAAAGCAATTTCGCGATGGAGGATGGAGTCGTGCGCGCGGTACACCTGACCCATTCCGCCCATACCGAGAAGGCTGATCACTTCATAATGCCCTATCCGTGTCCCCGGGCTAATGCCCGAAAGGGGCTCTGCCGCGGAATCCGTGGACGAATCAGAAGACTGCATATCGCCGGCCAATAGCGATTCGATCTCCTGTTTGAGGAAGTCATTTTGCCTGCATCTATCGTTCAGAAAATCTCGTCGTTCGGAGGGCGGCAGCTTTCGGGCAGTATGAAAGAGCTCTTGCATGAGCGCGAATCGCTCAGAGGAGCTCATGACGCTTTCCCGCATGCCGCAACTTTCGTTTGAGCCACGCCTTGGCAAAATTGGAGTCTAGTTTCACGGTTTCGGGTGACACATCCAGAATCGCGGCGGTTTCTTCCCGCGTGAGGCCGGCGAAATAGCGCAGCTCGATCACCTGAGCTTGCCGGGGATTCAATTCGGCCAGTTCGGCTAGCGCGTCGGCTACAAACAGGAACTGGTCGGCTCGATTGTCCATGGCGGGGATGAATTTCTCGAAAGGAACCCGCTGCCACTCGCCACCACGCTTTTGCGCACGGCACTCCCTGGCGTGATCGGCCATGACTTGGCGCATGATCTGCGCCATCGCGCAGAAGAAATGTTTGCGATTTTTCCATGCCGCAGGAGTGCCCCGAAAGATCCTGATGTACGCCTCGTGGATCAGGGCTGTGGCTTGGAGACTTTCGTCGGGGCGGTAGTTTCGGACGTATGCTTTCGCGATACGCCGAAGCTCCCCATAGACCGTTTCCCATAGTTCAGGCGCGGGCTCAGGGCGGCCGGCCGCCCACATGGCAAGAAGTTCCGTTATCTCCTGCGCTATAGCCTGCTGGAGCATGCCCGGGGTTCTCAAAGCAGTATACATCTTATCCCGTCCCTCCGAATTGGTACCCATGAACTCAGCGGTGAAACGAAAGCCGGCCCCTCCATCGATTTTCCCCTCCGCATTTCCAACAATTACCCCGCTCGATTGAAAAAACCGTATGTAGAGGCAGCACGGAAAGCGCCGGACCAAACCGGCGACACAAATCATTGAGGGGACGAAGTATGAGAATGAATACGACTCTGGCAGCGGCGCTCTTTGCCGCTGCAACGATAGCACAGGCCGGAATCGTGGGGACAACCGCGAGCGTGCGGTCGAACAATTCACTCATTGTGGATATCCAGGTAACGACGGCCGGCGATGTGGCCCAGGTCGTCGTTACCTATCAAACACCCGGCACGGAGCCGCTTGCTTCTCGACCGGTTCCGGTCTCCGTAACAGGTCCGACCACAGTGACTGTCGGGAGGCTCCGGGCAAGCAGAACGTACAATTACAAAGTATGGGCAATCAACCGGAATGGGGAGCCCGCGGGAACGCTTGACGGGATCTTCACAACGGGCGCGCTTCCCACGGCTTTGATGCAGAACAGCTATACACTGCGGGGCCGGATGACGCCGCCCGTCGTGATCATGCCGCAGGTCGGTCCTCCCGGAGCCTTTCAGGGCTTCGTTGGACTGGATCTGCAGTCGGCTGACGCGCCGCAGATCGTCTGGTACTACAGCAACGCGCCAAGCACCGCGTCTGGCAAATTGCAGGTCGATTCGGCGATCAACATCATTCAGGAGCTGAACGGGAATTTCCTGATCTCCGATGCAGGTAGCGGCGGCCCCACCGCCGCGGATCAGTTCTACCGGGAGATCACGCCCGATGGGACCATCCTCGAACAAAGCCCGGCCAATTGCACCGTGACGCCTCCGGCGTCCACCGCGCCACCATCCTGGGTATGGGGGGCGGGCAGCGATATACACGAGCAGCTCCTTCCCGGCGCTGATGGCGTCCCCGGCACAGTTCTACATCTCGGCAAGATCGTGAAGGACCCGTTCTTCGACCGGGGCCTTGCGCCCCAAGGCAGCCGCTTGCAGGTGGGAACCAGCATTCGCCGATGGAACCCCGCGGCCGGAACGGACACGCTCGTGTGGGACCCTTTCAGCTTTCTAGATCCCATCAATGAGCGAACCAACGCGACGAACTCTGATCCAGGCATAAACTCCGACTCGCGAGTGATGATGGCGTGCGCGGGATCAGCCCTGCCCGTCGAAGAATGGACGCATTCGAATTCGCTCCAGGTCGCACCTACAGGTGAGATCCTGCAATCCATTCGGCATCTCGATACGGTGATCGCGATATCCCCAACGTTCGACCGGATTGCGTGGCGGATCGGCCGTTTCTCCAGCAGTTTTGCCTTCCTCGATCCCAGCGACAAGTTCTATCACCAACACTTCGCCCGCATGTTGCCCAATGGTCACCTCCTGCTTTTCGATAATGGGAACGCTCGGCCGGCGGCTGAAGGCGGCCTGTACAGCCGCGGTCTCGAATTCGCACTCGATTGGAATACAATGACGGCGCGTAAAGTCTGGCAGTACCGTCACCTGTTGTCCGGCGGCAGCTCCACATATAAATACTCGAACTCCCAAGGGGAAGCGATACGCCTGGAAAACGGAAACACTCTGGTGTTATTCGGGTCCGACATCAATCCTGCCACGCTTGCCGCAAGGACCCCGCAGACATTCACGCTGGTTGAAGCTGATGCGAATCCGGAGGCGGGCGCCTCGGCAGTCCTTGACATGCAGATTCCGGGCGCGCCGATTGTTTATCGGGCCATCCCGGTAAATACGCTTTTCGGAGAGTCGGCCTGTACGCCGCCGGTAATTTCCAACGCCTCGGCCGATCCAGCCATTCTGTGGCCTCCGAACCGTAAGTTCGTGGATGTGGAAATCCGGTACTCGGTGCAATCTGTTTGCCCGGTATCAACCACATTGACCGTCAGCAGCAACGAACCGCCACCCCCAGGAGGCGCAGCCGAATGGATCGTCATAGACCCCCATCATGTGCAGCTTCAAGCGGACCGGCTGGGAAATGGCAGCGGGCGGGTCTACAATGTCGCAATTACATCCACAAACGCAGCAGGCGCCACAAGCAAAGTCGTTCAGGTCGTCGTACCGCACGATCAAAGCCAGTAACCTCGGTTCCGGAGCGCGCGATAGGCGGGCAGTCAGGATGCTCAGATTCCACAACCTTTTCGTCGGCATCAGGATTGGCAAACAATCGTGAGGTCCGCCGTCGCGCGGTGCTTTTGTAAATACTAGTCGAGGCTGGATTGGAGGGATTGCACAATGAGGCTCACTCGGGCAGCTGGTTTCCTGCTCTTCGGTCTCGCTCTGTGGGCGCCGGCCCGCGGCCACATTCGCAAGACCTCTCCCAACGGGATCATCGTCTCGGTCGCTGGCAATCGCAACCATTGCATTGAGTCCATTGATCGCATTCCGGCCACCAGCGCGCGTTTGAACAGCCCCGCTGAAGTGGCGGTCGATGGCGCGGGCACTGTGTTCATCAAGGAAGTGACAGGTATTCGTAAGTTCTCAACGAGCGGTATCATCACTACCGTGGTGAGTGCCGTTCCGTGCGATTCCTCATGGAGTGCCATCACAACCGGCGGCGACCCAATGCCTTGTATTGGTGTAGGCGGGTCGGGCACTGGCTCGTTCGCTCGCTCTGGTTTGTTTATGGCCGGCATGGGAAATATCCGTAAGGTATCCCCCAAAGGAGTCATCACCACGATCACCGGCGACGGAGGCCTGTTCGCCGGCTACTCCGGTGATGGCGGGCCGGCGTCCAGCGCGACCGGCGTATGGGGACCGCTGACGGTGGGCGGAGCGGGAAACCTGTCTATCGCTTCCGGCGGCCACATTCGCAAGATCTCTTCGCCACGGGTTGTGGAGGCATAACCGGAATCAATACACATGAGCAAGATCATATGTTCGGACTCGCTCCGTGATAGCATCGGCCGGTGCCCCAGCCGTACGTCCTGCGCTGTCGCCTGTCGTTTATCTGTTCAGCTCTGGGGATTCACTTTGGCGGCTATCAGAATTCCCTTCCTGATTATGGCTCAACGCAGCCGTTTGATGATTCAAGTCACAAAACATTCGGTTCTGTTAGGTCTGGTCCTGGGAGGCGTGAAGGCGCAAGTTCCGACAGGCACGATCGTCGGCATCGTTCGCGATCCATCCGGAGCGCCGGTTTCCGGCGCCCGGCTGAAAGTCGTCAGCGTTGGTACCAACGTGAGCCGCACCGAACTTACAACGGCACAGGGAGACTACAGTTTCCCGGCGCTCCCCGCGGGTGATTACGAAGTCACTGTGGAAGCGGCTATCTTCCAGCGCATGTTTCGCACTGCCACAGTGGAAGTAGGAGCCACCACCTCGGCGGACTTTACTTTGTCTCTGGGCGCGGTGCAGGAATCAGTTAAGGTGGAAGCCGCCTCGCCGCAAATTAGCTATGAGTCACACACCGTAGGCGGCGTGATTACCGGCAGCGAGATCGAGAACCTGCCTTTAAACGGCCGCAATTTTCTGGAACTGGCGAAGCTCGAGCCGGGCGTTCAATCCCCAATGCGGATCTCCGGTAACCGGACAGTGATCCCAGTGCTCGGCGCCCCGGGAGGTCCCAGCGGCAGCGGAACGCGCGTCACGGTGGATGGCGGCAGCATTATGGCACCGTCCCTGTTCGGCGCAGCCATGGGCTTCTCTCAGGATTTGGTCGAAGAGTTCCAGGTCTCTACGGCAAACTTCGACCTCTCTACCGGATTAGGCTTCAGTGGCGTGGTCAATGTAGCCACACGGCGAGGCACCAAAGATCTGCATGGTTCCGCCTTCTATTTTTTTCGCGATCATAAACTGTCAGCCTATCCGGCCCTGCAGCGGATTAGCGCCTATCCTGATCCATTCTTCCAGCGTCGGCAGTTTGGTTTTGCCGTGGGTGGTCCCATCCAGCGCGACCGGCTGTTTTTCTTCGCCAACTGGGAACGCAATGAGCAACGGGGAGTCGGAACTACCACGTCGTTTGGAGATTTCGCTCAGTTCAGCCGTGTCACTTCCAGTCCGCTGTTCGAAAACCTGATCAGCGTTCGGTTGGACGGCCAGGTTTCCAGCCGCCACACCGTATTCGCCCGCTACTCGCACGATGGCAGCCGGAGTTTCGCGCCCGTTAGTGGAACTGCAAACACCATCGGAAACTCATATCCTTCGAGTTGGGTGCGTGGAGTGACTTGGGCGGATCAAAGCCTGTTGGGTGTGACCAGCACGGTGCACCCGAATCTGGTGAATGATTTGCGCTATTCCTATTTCTTCATCAGCGACAAGCAACTGCCGCCGCAAGAGCAGGACTGCCGGGATTGTCTCGGTATCGGAGCACCGGCAGTTTCCGTTCCCACCGCCGGTTTGACCATTGGGTCGTCCTCGACCACGCTGTACCCAGGCCGGCGGTTCGAGTTGAACGACTCCATGACTTGGCAGCGCGGCGCTCATCGCGTCCATTTAGGAGTCGATTGGGAGTATAACCGCGGAGGCCAGCTCGTCTGGTCCGACGATCCCGCGACGCTCACGCTTTTCTCCCCCGGCCAGGTGCGCACCTACAACCAGGCGTCATCAACCACGCCAAACCTCCGCATTCCGTTACCAGCCTCATTCAATACGCTGAGCTCTATTCTCCAGCTACCTTTGCAAAGCGTCACCATCGGGATCGGCGATCCGCGCACTCGCCAGGCCAATGGAAGCCTTGTCCGTACCTGGAGCACGGAGCGGCTCTACGTTCAGGACACCTGGCGGATCGACGAACGTCTGACGCTGAATTATGGATTGGCTTGGTCGATGGATGGTTATAAGAACTACGACCTTGGCAAGCCTGCATTTCTGGCTCCGATTCTAGGCCAGAGCGGATTGGGACCGGCTCACAGAAATTGGAAGAACTTCTCGCCATCCGTCGGACTGGCCTGGGCCGTAACCCGGAACCGAAAGACGGTGGTTCGCGGCGGTGCCGGCATTTACTACAATTTCTTTTTCCAGAATCAGATCGATGGCGAGCGAGCGCTGCTCGGACCGGCAGGCTCGGGCCGCCAGACCGTCCTGGGAAGCGCTGTGCCCAATCCGCTGGCGGGGATTCCGGGAGTCCTGCAGGGCACGCCCTTGAATTTCACCGGCTCTCCCACGCCGTTCACCGGCGCCGATCTCCTGTCCATACTGCCGGCAATCCGGGCGGGCCTGACCAGCAGTCTGGCGAACTCCGACCCATCGCTGACGAATATCCAGATCCTGAAACAAGCGAACACCTTCGTGTCGCCAGCCGATCTTCCGGCCTGGTCTTCCCAACACGCGAGCGTGGGTCTTCAACGAGAGTTGGCCCGCGATTTCGTCTTTAGCGCGGACTTCGTGTTCCGCCATTTCATCCATGGAGGCATGGGGCCCGTGGGACTGGATCTGAACCACTTCAACAGTGTGCGCGGTCCCGTGATTCCCAGGTGCGCTGGCGCGCAACAGAACGATCCGCATGCGCTCTGTTCTAATGGTCCGATTCAGGTATGGCAATCGACTAGTAACCAGACCTACAAAGGTTTGTTGGTGCGCGCCGAGAAGCGCTTCTCTCATCGGTTTCAGTTTCTCGGCTCGTGGGCTTGGTCAAGCGACGTAGGTACGCCCGGCTCCGGAGTCGCCAACCCGAACGCCGCTTTCGCTCCACTAGGCCTAAACCTCGATCAGTGGCATCAACCCAACCGGCCTCTCATTCTGGATTTTACACACCTTGTGAATCTGGCTGGAGTCGTTGAGTTGCCCCGCCACTTTGAGTTCGGCCTCAATTTTTCCTATTCCAGCGCACCGCCGTTCTCTCCCGTCATAGGCGGCATCGATTTCAATGGTGACGGAACTGTGGGGGACCTGCTGCCGGGGACCCTCCTCGGCCAATTCAACCGCGGTCTCGGCAAGGCCGATCTGGCAAGGCTCGTGACTCAGTTCAACCAGACTTATGCGCTAACCCCGGACTCGCATGGCCGCACGATTCCGCGCATCACATTGCCCGCCAGTTACGCACTGGACCATAATTTCCAGGCACTCGATCTGCGAATGAGCCGGACTTTTGTCTTTCACGATCCCTGGCGCCTATCTTTGATCGGCGAAGTATTCAACGTGTATAACGCAGCCAACCTCTCCGGCTATAGCACCGATCTCACCAGCCCCGCGTTTGGCCAGCCGAGCGCCCGCTTCACACAAATATTCGGCTCGGGCGGCCCCCGGGCATTCCAGTTCGCGGCACGATTCGCTTTTTGAACAAGGCGTCGATGACCAGACGCGAAGTCGGCGCCGGCTCGGGGTCGCTTACCTTTCGCGATGGATGTCGGAACTGAAACCGACGGACGGATAAAAGCACCCAAACCATGCCTCAGTTCCACAATGCCCTCGTACTCGAATTCCCGGCAGGCCCGCACCACAATCTTCAAATCCTGACCCTCCCTGTGCGGGGGCACGGAACGTCGAAAGCTTTGTAAGTTGTCAGAATTACTGAAAATTCCTGCCACAGTCCATGAAAAAGTTCGCCACAGAAAGTGAAAAGATCCTACATGGCCCGTAGACAGGCGTGGCGTGGGGGGGGAGATGGGCCCCCCTTCCTTTATTGCCAGCCCGGCTCTGAGCACCGATGTCTTTTCTCCGTCCGAACGCCGGGTGGCGCGAACGTAAACCCTTCGCCGTCAGCGGCGGGTTATTGGTGCGTTGGTTTCTGGGCACGTTCCGGGAAACGTTCTCCGTTCCCTTTGTGCGGGTAGCCGATCCGCGCCAGAACCATTCAGTACAGCGTCGGGCAGCCTTGCATTCAGGTTTCAGTAACGATAATCTGGACGGCACGCAGGCCCCGAAAGTTGTGGGTTAATGTCAAGACGTGCAGCACGGTCGCTCCTGGACATGGCCCGGTTCAGTTTGGGCCTCATCGCGTTGTTGCTTGCACTCATCCTGGTCACCACAATCTATCAGGAGGTTGCGACTGCGAAGGAGCGAGCTCGCTTTCCTGCCCCGGGCCGACTAGTGGATGTAGGCGGTTATCGGTTGCATCTCCGCTGCGAGAGTCAGGGCAGTCCCGCCGTCGTGCTCGAGAGCGGGAGCGGAATGACTTCCAATGAGTGGACGCTGGTCCAGCCTGAGGTAGCGAAATTCACGCGCGTTTGTTCATACGACAGGGTCGGCTTCGGCTGGAGTGAGAGCGGTCCGCCGACGGATCCGGTCGATGTCCTGCGCATCCTGCTGCGCAACGGAGGTGTCTCTGGACCCTATGCGATCGTCGGACACTCGTATGGCTCCAGTCTCGCGCGCAGATTTGCCTATCGCTTTCCAAGCAAAGTCAAGGGACTGGTGCTTACGGCGACTTCGTACCCGGATGAAGAGTTACTGCGAGCCGCCGCCGACACGAGTACCCGGGGCAGGTTGTATTTCGACATCTATGGCTGGTCCACAGGCTTGGGGCTGACGCGTATCATCCCCGAAAGGAACCTGCCCCAGATGTTCCGCGTGTACTTCGGCTTGCTTCGCAAGTACCTTCCGCCAAAAGTCGCCGAGTGCGAGATCGCATTCCTGCGTCAGACCAGGCACGTTCGGTCGCTGACTATTGAAAGAGAACACCCGACCCCGAAGGAAGAGAGCGAGGACGTCGCCGCCTGCAAGCGCGGTTTTGCGGACATGCCCTTGATGGTCCTTTCCGAGAAATGGGTTTATTCGCCCGCTGTCAGTGACCAGGAGAAGGACGAAGCACGACGCGAAGCGGAACGGCAGACGAGACTCGCAGCATTATCGTCGCGGGGAAAGCAGATCGACGTTGAGAGCGGGCATCTCATTCCGCTGGAGAGCCCTTCTGCCGTCGTTGCCGCGATACGGGATGTGGTGCTCGCTGCCCGGTCTGTACAGTGAGTCGATGTCGGACTTAACCGGAAATTGTGTACAAGTACCGACGATCCTCTCCGAGTGCGAGCGTGCAATCGCAATGACCGAGAACGCTGGATTCCGGCGCACTTGGCGCAGTGCATAACGGACGTCCAGGTTAGCTGGTCAACACGCATGTTCGTTATACCGTGCCATGGCCAAAAGGTTACCAGACGATAAATTCTTTCTTGTCGCAGAGTGGCGAGTTTGCGCCACGGGCGCCAAAATCCAGATCGCCACTACGCCGTAACGAGTCTAATCCGGGGCTCTTCCGTTACCCGGTAGACCACGTTCGAGGCACTCCGGCCGATTCAACACCCATAGCCCCTGCCGCGTCCGCCGCAAACGCGGGCGGCTTCCTTCAAACGTCTCTTCCGAAGTGACCCGGCGTTCTGATTCCGCCGTTCCTCAGCACTTATGCGCGGGGTCACTCCAGATAGAGTCATAGCGTCAGGGAGGAGCTATCCCTCGGCAAGCCACATCTCGTCTTCCGGCGTTATTCCCTCAAGCGGATTAACAAGCATTGCTGGGGAGCTCAACCACCGAGCTCCGGTAATCGAGTGCCCGCGGATACGATGTGCCCATTTGACATCCTAACAAAGCTAGTGTCACAATCCATTAGGATGGCTAATGAAGCGAAGGCCGGCGTGCTTCAGGGTACGCTGGACCTGATGGTCCTACAGACGCTCGCGACGCTCGGGCCAATGCATGGCTACGCGATTGCCGCCCGCATCGAGCAAGTGTCGAGCGGGGCTATTCAACTGAACATGGGAACGCTTTATCCCGGCCTGTTGCGGCTGGAGCAGCGAGGGTTCGTCCGCGCGCAGTGGGACCGGACCGAGACGAATCGGCGAGCTAGGTACTACAGCATCACCACTGGCGGCCGCCGCCAACTGGCGGCCGAAAGAACAGAATGGACGCGCATGGCGGCCATTATGCAAGCGATGCTGGAAGGAGGGACGACATGAGCTTCCATCTCCGGGAATGGCTCCAACGGCTCCGGGGGACATTCCAGCGGCGGGACAGCGATACCGATGAGGAACTTCGCTTCCATCTCGAAATGGCCGAGTAGGACGCCTTGCGGCGAGGCCGATCTGCGCGGCAAGCCGGTATCCACGCAGGAGGCGTTACGCAGGCAACTGAAGCCGTCCGCGATCAAAGCGTCGTCGGCCTGTGGCGAGTGCGCCCCGATCCACACGATATCCAATTCCCGAAGAGCTCGCCCGATCTGCGTTGAGGGCAACGGTTCGCGTTCGTCGCGGGCTAGTTCGGTGTACCGCGCAGTTTTCGGTGCCGTCTGAAACAACGCCGCCTTGTCGGTGTAGTAGCTCACCGGCCGGCCGTGTAGCTCCAAGTAACTCCACAGCAGCCGCATGTTTTCTTCCGTCGAATCGTGCATCACGAACCGCGCGTGAAGGCGACTGGAGGCGTCGTCGATCATGCTGATCAGGTACAGCTTGGGTCCGCGATCCTCCAGCCAGGCGTGCTCGCTGGCGTCCCACTGGACCAACTCCCCCACTCGCGACCGGCGCGGCCGCCACTGGTGGATCTTCTCGACGCGCTGCCGGCTGACCCGCCACAGCTTGCTTTCGATCATCCAGTTGCGCACCGTCTCGCGGCCGGCACGAATGTCGTGGTGGCTGGCCAGGTATTCCGCTGCCAGCGTGGGACCGAGCCGCGATAGACTTCGTTTCGTAATATCTCCAGTGCCTTCTGCTTGACCTTCTCGTCCAGTTTGCGGTTGGACCGCTGTCCGCGTAGCGCATGCATCAAAGCCCCGTCGCCTTTGCCCTTCAGGCGATTTAAAAGCCGTCGCACATGCCGCTCGCTTTGACCGATCTCGTCGGCGGCCTGCCGTTGCGTGATCAGGCCTTTCTTGGCTTTCTTCCAGGCGACCAGCCGGTCGCGGTCTCGTTGCGTCATGAGAAGTTTTCCTGAATCCACCTCTCCAGACTGTACCCCGTCAATAGGACATTTCTACTTGGCACAATTAGGACATTCTCATTTGGCGGCGACATCAGAATCGGCTTGCGATGCGCACCCGGCAACCTGATGATACTATCCGTAAACAACCGTGCTCGAACCCTCTCGAACAGCTCGAATCTGTCAGAGCACTACCACCGCCGCTGTTACCGGCCTTGCCGTCGCGTGGGGCGGAACCGCGCTACTGGTCAGTTCTGCGGCCCGTGGCCTGGGGGACCCATCGCGACTGGCAATCGCCCTCGTTGGACAGGCGCTACTCTGGGCGCTCGCGGCAGCAGTCGTTTCAATCGTGCTGTTTTGGGAAAGGCAGCCGCTTCAGTCGCTGTGGTTGCGGCGGTTTCGTTGGCAATCGATCAGCTGGGGACTCCTTCTGGCGGCCGTTTACTACACCATGCTTTTCCCTTTGGGAGAGTGGGTGCGCCGGTCGGTCGGCCTGCCAGGATTCGGAGCCGGAATGGACCAGGTGATGAGGTTTCCCGTCTGGTATCGAGTGATCGCGGTCATCGGCGCCGGCATAGTGGAGGAGGTACTCTTCCGCGGGTTCAGCGTCACGCGACTCGCGATGCTCACTGGCCGTATCTGGCTCGCCGCCGTCGTCACGCTCATCGGGTTCTACGCCCTGCACGTGCCGGTGTGGGGCTGGGGATTTGCGCTGGGAGGCCTGGTCAGCGGCGCTGCCGTGATGGCGTTCTTCATCTGGCGTAAGGACCTGCTCGCGATGATGGTCTTTCACATGAGCACCGATGCGATAGGCCTTGTTGTCGCGCCATTGTTCTCGGAGTGGTGGAAGAAACCACTATTGTTCTGACGGCTGCCCCAAAGCCTCGATAGACCTCTTGGGAAAGGATGCGCACGATCTGTTCGCGCCGATGAACCGAGTCTGGGGGTGGTGAACGAGTCGCAGTATAATCTGAAACTATCTAGAAGACTCAGTTGTGGAGGTTGAACACATGCAAATATGGAACAGGCTGTGGAAGAACTGGGCGAAGCCACCCAGCAGCAAAAACGTGGAAAGTGTCCGAGACCCATACCTTGCGCCGGGCCATGTAGACAGTGCCTTTGGAGTTGATGCCAAGGCAATAGATCTCATGATAAAAGTGTGCGGCGGGGGAAATCCGCCGCACCCCGTTCGTAACCAACGTTCTGTGGCCGTCGATGAGCTTAAGAAAGAGGGGGCGCAAGGTGCGAATGCTTTAGCTGCCTTGATACGCGAGTTGCTTCAATGCAGATGCCCTGAGATTCGAAGCGCGTTACTGGCTGCATCGGAACTTACTCCCACTGACGATTTGATAGCTGCTGTCAAAGAGGTCTGCAACGCCCCTGATTCATGTCCCGGAATCGCTACTGGTCGGTTTACACCGGGCGTCAGTGGCGCCGGCACAATTGCATTACACGATCGTCAGATACCAGCTCTCGCTGCGAAGACTCTTCGAACTTGGGGTGCATTGGATGGCGCGTCTGATAAGCCGGCCGGAGAAGCGCCTGCGAGTCCTCAAGCACCAAACAAGCCTGAACCTGTCGCGGCCGACAAAGTCCAGACTGACAGCGACCTCCGCCAAATGATTGTAGATTTCGGAAGCAATCCCGGAACTAAGTACAATGATTTTGATTTTAGCAAAGCGATAAGTCGTATTGGGCATCCAGCGTTCCTCGTAATCAACAATCTTCTGCATGAGCACCTTAACGATGAAATCGGAAGGGCAGCAGTAATAGCGTTGAACCGTACCCCTGAGGACTGTCATCAGGAGGCATTAGCGATCGTGCGCTTAGCTTTACAGAGTACCTACGATGCAACAAGGACGTATGCGTCTGGATACCTTTGCCGTTATCGCGCGCGCTCTGGTAGCCGTGAGTTAGCGGAAGAGTTTGTGTGGGAGGAGACGCATCCTTCGGCGCAGAAGAACCTCGAGTTGGCTGCGGGCATTAGGTGAAGGGATCACCCCAATGATACTTAAGCGGTAGGGGAATCGGTCAGCGTGTGTACACGCGATCTTCGTTCGAGTGCGCGGTCAGTGAGTCTCCTGGGTGACCGCCAACCGGAAATTAGAGCAGTTGCTTTGGCAACAATGGAGATCCCGCCCTTGCCGATGGCCTGACTCTCTGCCGCTGCCAGCAAACGCCTAGACCGCTCGTCCAGAACGGTCTTCAGAGCTTCGAAGCGAGCGGTGATTGCAGCGACATCGGCCACTACATCCAGTGTATGCCAAGACATTTCGCTATGGAAATGTTATTTCTAGACAAATCCTAAGCTTCCGGGGCACGCCGAATTCGGTGTCGGGCCGTCCGCTGACGTTGGGTTGGAACAGGATGAAGTTGAAAGGATTTCGCGACACCAGGGGGAGGTTGGCCGTGGCTGCGTGGTCAAGCGCATTGCCGACCGATATCTGGCCCGGAGCAGCACCTGCGACGTTGGCCACGACTTCGACTTGCGAACTCGACCCAGCGATCCGGAGCGTGACGGGAATTGCGGCGACCGAACCGGCCCTGACCGCTACCTCCGAACTCCGACTCTCAGCGAAACCTGCCGCAACGATTTTGAGGCTGTACGTGCCGATTGGCAACAGAGTGAGCCTGTAGATGCCCGCGTCGTCGGTTAGGGTTGCCCGCTCGAAGGCCGGTGTTCTGATTGGCTACGCGGACCTGGGCGCGAGGTACGCGGTGCGCTTACCTGGCCCGGCGATTCGATCGATCTCTTCAATTAGTTCTGGTGGATACTGGACCAGAACCCGATTCTTTGCCATGGTGACTACCCGTATCACACCATAGGTGGCTACCTTTCGGCCAACCCACCCAGCAGTCCTGCTTTCCTCCTCTCGCCCACTCTTCAGTTCACGAACATTCCTCAATAGAACCATCAACTTAGCCCAAAACCCGCCGAACCGCCTGCTACCCTGACCCCAGGAGGGCGAACCTCCATCCAACTATGCTGCCTCTCACCGAAAAACGTCTCCGCGCCAACCGCGCCAACGCCGCCAAATCCACCGGACCCGTTACCCCCGAAGGCAAGGCCGCCTCCGCCGCCAACTCCACCCGCCACGGCCTCCTCGCCAAACAGATCCTCGTCGGCACCGAATCCTCCGCCGGCTTCCAGCAACTCTGCGACATTCTCATCAACCGCTTCGCCCCCGTCGGCCCCTTCGAAATGAACCTCATCGAGGAACTCGCCGCCTCGTACTGGCGCCTCCGCCGCGCCTGGGCCCTCGAAACCGAAATGTTCGAATCCGCCATGGCGAAGCAGTCCGGGCGCCGTCAGCTCGCCCGCATGGACGCCGCCTTCGCCGAACTCTCCGCCCAACCCAAACTCCCGCTCCTCCACCGCTACGAATCGCGCCTCCACCTCATGTACCAGCGCGCCCTCAAGAACCTGCTCCTCCTCCGCCATCTCGATCCCGCCCCCGTGTCGCCGACCCCCCTGCCGGCGCCCGCTCCCGGCCAGCCCCATGCCGATTTACCAAACGAACCCATAACCCTCATTGCCATCAACGAATTCCCGGCCGCAAGCCCCGCGAAACCCCACCTAAACCGCCCCAAATCGCCTCCAAATCGCCCCGAACCAACCCACTCGGAGCCACTCCCGTGATCCGCATAGACGGCCGGACAAAAACGCTTGAAGAAGCTTGGTGCCCAGGAGAATCAAGTTGGGTTTGACAAATAAATTTGTCAATGCTTTAATGATCCAGAATGCTTGCAGTTGAGGTGATCGATGATCCCGCGGCCGCCATGGTCGCGCTTGATCCTGTGAGGTCCCGTCTTCTCTCCGAGTTGGCGGAACCGGCGTCTGCCGCGACGCTTGCGGGCCGCTTAGGTATCGCGCGGCAGAAGATTAACTACCATCTGCGGACGCTTGAAGAAAATGAGTTGATCCGGGTTGCGGAAGAGCGGGCGTGGGGTGGACTGACCGAGAGGCTGATGGTGGCCACGGCCTCGTCATATATCGTGTCCCCCGCGGCGATGGGGGCTGCGGCGGCGGACCCGGGTCGCAGTATGGACCGGCTGTCCGCGAGCTATCTGATCGCCCTCGCGGCAAGGATTGTCCGCGAAGTAAAGGCGCTGCTGGGCAGGTCTGAGGTACTCGACAAACGCTTGCCGACACTGTCGGTGGATACCGTGATCCGGTTTCGGTCGGCTGCGGAGCGGGCTGCATTCAGCAGTGACTTGGCCGGAGCGGTCGCCAGGTTGGCGGCACGGTATCACGATGAATCGGCGCCCGGGGGCCGGGCGCATCGGCTGGTTGTGGTCGCGCATCCCCTGCCGGTCAAGGTATAGCGTTGCGCGTGTTCGGAAGGCTTTTTAGGAAAAAATTAAGGAGCAAGTATGAGCGTGAAGAGGGAAAAGTCGGGACGAAGGTCGATTGCCGTTGAGGTCGAGGTGGAGGGGACGCCGGAAGAGGTCTGGGAAGCAATCGCTACCGGGCCAGGGATATCGTCGTGGTTCGTACCGACCGAAGTGGATGAGGCCGCGGGGACGTCTACTGCGCACTTCGGGCCCGGCATGGACTCCGTGGCGAGAATCACCGCATGGGATCCGCCGCGGAGTTATACGGCAGAGAGTTCGGACCTTGGGCCCGATGCTCCTTCTATGGCGACCGAATGGATTGTGGAGGCGCGCGCGGGCGGAAAGTGCGTGGTCCGGGTGGTCCATAGCCTCTTCGCCAGCACGGATGATTGGGATAACCAGCTCGAGAGCCTGGAATCGGGGTGGCCGCCGTTTTTCCGAATCCTGGAACTGTACCTCTCGCGATTTCGCGGACAACCGTGCTCGTACTTTAATGTGATCAGCATTGTGCCGGGTCCGGAAGACTCGGTCTGGAAGTCTCTGAGCACCGCACCTCTGAAGGGCACAGTGGAAATGATCAGAGACTCAGATCACGCATTCAAGCTGGTCGGGCTGGATGCGCCCGCGCACGGCTTCGCGATTCTGAACACGTGTGGCATGGGACCGCAAGTCATGGCGGCAATCACGTTTTATCTGTACGGGGAGCAGGGTGCGGCGGCGGCGGCGCGAGACGAGGCGTGGTGGCAGGCGTGGATGAAAGAGCAGTTTCCATCTGCGGCTTGAGAAAATTGCCTGGCACTGTCGTCCGCCTACAGCCCATACAGCGAACGCGCGTTGTCTCTTAGCACCATGCGCGCCAGTTCGATCGCTCTCTGCTGCGTGATCTCTCCGTCGCGCATCATGCCGGTGAGCGCCCGGCCCAGGGCCTCGCGTCCGTTGCACGAGGCGATCCATAACGATTCTTCCCAGCCGGTCTGCTCCGAATAAGGATAGGCATCCGTTCCGAACAGGACTTTTTCGGGCACGAGCGAGAGCCACTCGCGCAGCCACGGGGCGATGGTCGCGGGCGGCAACAGGAGGGTCTGCGCGGAGATATCAAGGTAGGCGTTCGGCTTGGTGAGCAGCGCGCCGATTTCATGCACGAATGGCCAGCCCCCATGCACCATGACAAACTTCGTCCCTCGCAGCGAGGGGTCGTCGAACAGCGGTTCCAGGTGCAGCGGGTTCGCTCCGGCAACATCGAAGTATCCGCCCGCGCCGGCCATCGTGTGGAGATGGACCGCCATGCCGAGACGGCCGCATTCGGCCGCGATGTAGCGGAAGAGATAGTCCTGGAGCGTCTTGTACCCGGCATCCGGCGGCGGGCCCTTGCGCGCGTACTGGCGATAAACGCGGGCGGCCTCTTCCGGGTCGGCCGCGTCGAAGGAGAGATCGCGCAGGTAGGCCGCTTCGAACTTTTCGGCCAGTGCGCCACCCCGCCGGTGCTGCTGCAGCGTTGGGGTGACCACCTGCGCCGTGTATTCGTCCAGCGTGGGAGGCAAGGCGGCGCCGTTCAGGTAACGGGCGCGCAGTTTGTCCTCTAACGCGAAGAAGGACTTTCGGTCGGAGTTGCGGGAGGCGAGGTGCGAATTGTCGAGCGGGAAGATCAGTGCGTCGATGTAGGCGACCCAGCGGAACCGGGGCGGTTCGACCGACGGACCCATGGCGACGCGGTTGGCAAACATAATATCGATGCCGCAGCGATCCAGCACCCAGGACGGATACCCGTCGCCTTGCTGGCGAAGGGTCTCGGCCTTCGACGATGCGCCATACAGCGCTTGCTCCGCCGCCTTCGCGGCTCTGGCGTTGGGGCGGAGCGCTACCGGATCGCTGGAGGGCTCCATGTTGTCCACCGGCAGGGCGTCGAATTCGCGATCGCCGGCGGCGGCCAGAGCGGGGTGGGCATGATTATCGATGGCTTTGATGCCGGCGATCTCGGAGGCAATCCCGGGATCCACGGATTCCCGCTCGCGCGCGCAGGAGACAAGCATGAGGCAGGCGGAAAGGAAGCCGGTGTAGCGGCCGTTCATGTGAAACAATTCTATGACATGGTGAGGATCTGTTTGCTGGTTTTGCTGGCCGCGCCGGCATGGGCTCAGGACCGCTCGCAAGCGCGCTCGATGGCAATCTCCGATCGCGGCATTGTCGCCACCAGCCAGACGCTGGCGTCGCAGGCGGGTGCGATGGTGCTAGCGCGCGGCGGCAGCGCGATCGACGCCGCGATCGCGGCCAATGCCACCTTAGGGGTGGTGGAGCCGGAGCGGGGCGGTATCGGGGGCGACCTGTTCGTGATTTATTGGGAGGCGAAGACCGGCAAGCTGACCGGAATTAACGCCAGCGGCTGGGCGCCGGCCGGGTTGACCGCGGAATGGCTCAGAGCGCAAGGGAACCGGACGATGCCGTTGCTGGGAATTCACACGGTCACGGTCCCCGGTTGCGTTGACGGCTGGAGCAAACTGCATGGCCGGTTCGGCAGGCTGCCGTGGAAGGACCTTTTCGCGCCCGCCATTTATTACGCGAAGAACGGCTTTCCCGTCACCGAGATCATCCACGAGACATGGCACGACGAAATGCCCAAGCTGCTGAACGACGTGGGTGGGCGGCGCGTGTATCTGAAGAACGGAGCGACGCCGAAACTGGGAGAGATCGCGCGCAACCCGGAACTGGGCGCGGCCTACGAGCTGATCGCGTCGCAGGGCCCGGCGGCGTTTTACAAGGGCGCGATCGCGAGGGCGATCCTCAAGACCAGCGAACGTTTGGGCGGGAAGATGAGCGCCGCCGATCTGGCCGAGTTTTCAAGCGAATGGGTGACCCCGGTTGCCACCGAGTATCACGGTTGGAAGGTATACGAACTCCCGCCCAACGCGCAGGGCATAGGGCCCTTGGAAATGCTCAACATCATGGCGCAATTCCCGTTATCGGAATGGCCGGCGCGCGGCGTGCGGGAACTGCACACGGAGATTGAAGCGCAGAAGCTGACCTTCGCGGACCTGCACCGCTATCTGGCTGATCCCAGGGTGAGCAAGGTGCCGGTCGCGGGACTGATTTCGGAAGAGTACGGGCGGGAGCGGGCAAAGCAGATTGCGCCGGATAAGGCCCACTGCGAGGAGACGCCGGGCGTGCCCGAAAGCCTGGGCGGCAACACCGTGTATTTGTCCGTGGTGGACCGGGACGGAAATATCGCGAGCGTAATCCAGAGCGTGTATCAGCACTTCGGATCGGGCGTGGTGGTGGACGATTACGGCTTCGCGCTGCAGAATCGGGGTGCGCTGTTCGAATTGGAGCCCGAACATCCGAACGTGCTGGCTCCGCGCAAGCGGCCGTACCACACGATCATTCCCGCGTTCATGGAGAAGGGCGATGTGCACATTGGCTTCGGCATCATGGGCGGGATGAACCAGACACCGGCTCACGCGCAGTTTGTGAGTAACGTGGTGGATCACGGGATGAGCATTCAGATGGCTTTGGAAGCGCCGCGCTTTACCAAACTGAAGTTTTCCGGATGCGACATTCTGATGGAAGCCCGGGTGCCGAAGGAGGTGCGGGACCGGCTGACTGCGATGGGGCACGAGATCAAAGTGACGGGAGATTTTTCGAACCAGATGGGAGGCGGCCAGGCGGTGATCCATAACTCGGCAATGAAGGTGAATTACGGGGCATCGGATCCCAGGAAGGACGGCGCGGCGATTCCGGAGCCCCACCCTTACTGGAAGTAGCGAAATGGAGCGGGCGGCTGGACCTACTTCTTACTGCGCTTGGCGGGACTGTGCGCCGGGGCGGCGCTGGCAACGGGACAGTTCATTCCGAGGTTCTTGAGTTCTTCGCAAGCGGCCCTGGCGGCGTCGGTCTTGGGCGACTCCTTCACCAGTTGCTTGAAGGTGTTGGCGCCGTCAGTGCGCCTTCCCGGCAGGTTGATTAACGCGCGCCCCTTGTAGAGCATGGCATCGTCGGTCTTCGGGTTGCGGACGTAGTGCTCCAGGACATTATCGAAATCGGTGGCGGCCTGTTCGTAATTCTTAGCCTGGTAGTGCAGGGTGCCGATGTAGAACTGCGCGTTAGGCGCGTACTGTTCCTCGCCGAACCACTTGAGGTAGTCGGTAAATTCCTGCATGGCGAGATCGTACTTCCCTCCGCGCATGTCGGTGAGGGCGGAGTTATACAGGTCGCCGCCGGTCATCGTAGGTTTGGTATCGGATGCGGCCGGCGCGCTCTGGGGTTGAGGCGGCGGGGCCACGGGCTGCTGCGCCGTCTTCACCAGGTCTTTGATGTCGTTCAACATCTGCTGCATGCGCGTCAGCGTAGCCGCCTGATCGACGACCGACTGCCGCAATTCGCGTACTTCGGTGCTGGTGTCGGTCAAACGGGAGTTGAGAGCGGCGAAAGGCCCGGCGGTGGAGGCACGCAGGGCATCCAGCGTCTTCTCCATATTGGCGGTGACCACCGCCACGCCGTTGTTGGCCCGGTCCGCGGCTTCGATCGCCTGGCGCGCGAGCGCGGTCACTGCCGCGAAGTTCTTGTCCTGTGAACTCTGCAGGTCCTTGACCTGCTGCTGCAGGATCGCGATATCGCGCTGCAATTGCTGCATATCCTTGTTGGCTGCCGGCGTGACAACGGGGAACGCCAACAGTGCGCACACTACGAGACTTGGAAACTTCATACCACTCTCCTGGCCAATGCGGGGCGAAACCCGAGCCGCCCCGCAAGGCCCTCTGTTCTTATCGTACTTACTGGGCAGGAGCGAAATGGACGCGCCGGTTCTTCTGCCAGCACGTTTCGTTCTCCTCTGTACATTGCGGACGCTCCTTGCCGTAGCTGACGGTTTTGAGCCGGTCCGCGGGAATGCCGAGCTGTTCCAGAAACTCCTTGGCAGAGCTGGCGCGGCGATCGCCGAGGCCCAGGTTGTACTCGGCACTGCCGCGGTCGTCGCAATGGCCCTCGATGACGATCGAGGTGTTCGGGAAATCGGTGAGAATCGCCTTGATGGCTGCGGCGTCCCGGGTCAGTGCGTCCCGGGCATCGCTGCGGATGTCGGTCTTGTCGTAGTCGAAGTAGGCATCCTGTACGTCGCCGGAGAGCCGCTCCTCCAAGGTCACGGTGCGAGCCGGAGGCGGAGGCGGGGGCGGCGGAGGTGGCGGCGCGGAGACGGTGACCGTCGCGGTAGAGGTGCGGGTGCCGCCGGGGCCGCTGGCGGTGAGCGTATAGGTGGTGGAGTCACTGGGGCTGACGCGGCGGTTGCCGGTGGCCTGAACGGTGCCGACGCCATTATCGACGGACACGTTGGTGACGTTACCGCTGACTTCCCAACGAAGGGTAGAGGACTGACCGCGTTGAATGCTGGAGGGCTCGGCGGTGAATTGGGCAATCGTCGGAGCCGGGGGAGTGGCGGGTGGCGGAGGAGGCGGCGGCTCCTCAGCTCTCACTGGTGCGGGTGCGGGGGGCGCTACTTTCTTCTTGCAGCCTGCTGCGAACATCGCCAGCGTGAACGCCAGCCCGAAAGCAGTCAATTTCCGTTTACTGAACATGAAGCATCCTCTCCTAAACTCGCGTTACTTGCCCCATACGGGGGTAGAATTTTCGCCGGTCGTAGTCAATTGCCGGACATTCTTTCCGTCGGCCGTCATGGAATAGATCTGGCTGCGGCCGTTACGGGTGGAAGCAAATACGATATGAGTACCGTCCGGCGACCAACCGGGGTTTTCATTGCGCCCTTCACCGTGTGTCAACTGCACATAGTCCCGCGAAGTTACGTCCATAATAAAGACATTGAAGGCGCCGGTGGCATATCCCTGGGTCCACGCGAAGGCTATCTTCTGTCCATTCGGATGCCACGCAGGATTGCTCGCCTCGCCGTTACCCGGCGTTAATCGCTCCACGTCTGCACCATCCATATTCATCCGGTAAATCTGCTGCGGACCGGACCGCCCGGAAACGAATACGATATCATTTCCGGTCCTTGGATTGACCTTGGGTTCGACTTCGATGGCAGTCGACGAAGAGATGGGCCGATAGCCGGAACCATCCAGATTTGCAATGAATATCCGGCAGCAGCGCTGGTTGCCCGCGGAGGAGGCGTAGACAATCTGCTTCCCGTCGGGCGTGAAAGACGGCGACTGATTCACCGAAGCACTTTGATTGTAATATCGCAAATCCCGGACTGGATCCACTGAAAATATGAATATAGCAGGTTGCCCCTTTGCCCAGCTAGTAAATGCGATTTTCGTCCCGTCGGGAGAAACGGAAGGAAACTTTGTAATATTGTTGAACCGCGTAATTTGCCGTTGATTTCCGCCATCGCCATCCATTCCCCAGATTTCTTTATGGCCGCTGCGACTCGATGTGAAGTAGATATGAGTGTTGTATAAGGATTGCCCTCCGGCGGCCGCGATAATATCGGCGGCGAACTCATGGGCGACTTTGCGTGCGCCGGCTTCGTCCATCGAGCCCACGTAGCGATTGCCGATCAATTGCGCGGTGGCGGTGGTGGGCTGCGACAGATCGTAGACCCATCCCATCAGGACCAGGCTGCCGCCCTGATTGGCGGTGTAGCCGAAGGCCAGGTGGCTGGCCTTGAGCGGCGGGTCAGACCAGTCCCGCATCCAGTGCCCGCCTCCACTTGGCGGCAACTCGGACTGGCGGGAGCCGCGGCGCGACGGGGGCGCCGAAGCCGGCGCTGATCCCGGCAGCGGCGGCTGCTGGAAGTCCGCGGGCTGTTGCGGGACGAACAGCGGCATGGAGGTCTTGGGCGCCATTTCGAACAGCCCGGAGTTCTCGATATCTCCCCAGAGCGTCTGATTGAAGGCGCCCATGAACTTCTGCGCATCGCCCGCCCCGCGGAAGTCGGGCACGGCGATGCGCGGCTTGCCTTCGCCGACGATCACAATGCGCGTGTTCTGGGCGTGACCGACGAACAGGGCCGCGGCCGCCAGAGCGAAGATCGCGCTAAATTTTTTCATCGTAAACACCCCTTATCGCTTCAGTTCGAAGACGAAATCGATATCCGTCCGGTCCTTCGGAAATTGCGGCGGCATCTTCGGAAACGGCGCCGCGTCCAAAATCGCGCGGACTCCGGAGCGATCCAACGCGGAATTCCCGCTACTCTGCGTAATGTGAACATTGGTGGCGCTGCCGTCGCGATCCAGAGTGAAGGTGACGATGACCGGCGGAGCGGTGCGAATATTGGCGGCGATATCGGTGGTTCGCCACTTGCGGGCCACCATGTCGCGCAGGATTCGCGCGTACGCGCCAAACTGGTTGCCCAAGGGCGAGTTTTCACCGAGGCCCATGCGCCCCGAGCCCTGCATGGCGAACATGTCGCTGCTTAATTGCTGCCCGCTGGTGCTGTACATCTGGTTGGGACGGTCCTGCTGCTTCTCGCGAAACTTATCCACCTGCTGCGCATATTCCTTCTTGGTGAAGCCGCCCGGAATCGGGATCGAGTTCGGATCGATCTTTTTGGGCTCAGGCCGCGACTTGACGGCCCGCTTGGGAGCCTCTTTCGGAATGGGTACCTGCGACTTGGTGTCGTTCGCGACCGGATTTTTCGGGCCCAGATTTGCGGGCAGCGGAATGCTATCCACTGGAGTGATGGCGACACTGCCGATACCTCCGCCCGGATTCTCCGCCCCCAGTTTTATGATGCTACTGCTGCGCACCACGCCGAGGCCGGCGATTGCGCCGAGCAGCAGCAGGTGAAAGGCAATGGATCCGAGGAACGACCGCCCCAGCCGTTCGCGTTCTTCGAGAATGTCGACATGTGGCGACATTTATCTCCGGGCGGGTGCGCTATCGAGCGGTTGCGTCACCATGTTGACCTGGAATCCGGCGGCGCCCAGTTCGGCGGTCATCTGCGCGACTACATCCCAAATCGTGTCTTTATCGGCGCGCAGGTAGACGGCCTTGGCTTTCGGATACCGCTTGAGCACGGTCTCTCTCACCTGATTGATGTTGACCGGACTGCCGGCAATGGTATATTCGCCCGTTTTGCTGACGGTGATGACGGGAAGATCCTGAGCCGAAGTCTTGGTGGGGCGCACCGCGGGCACGTCCACTTCGATACCCGATTCCATCACATGGGCGGTCAGCATGAAGATGATCAGCAGCACCAGCACCACATCCACAAACGGAGTGACGTTGATCTCGCTGAGCGCGGTGCTACCCCGCCGCCGCGATCCGCTGCCGCCGTTATTGGTGTTGAAGGCCATCCTTACTGCTCTCCGAAGCTGCGCTCGGCGAGGTTGAGGAATTCGAGCGAAAAATCATCCATGCGCGCGCCCATCTCGCGGATGAGGTGCCCGAAATAATTATAAAAAATCGCCGCCGGAATGGCAGCAAAGAGGCCAATCGCAGTGGCAATGAGAGCGTTCGAAATTCCAGGTCCGACGGCCTTGAGGCTGGTCGAGCCCATGGTGCCAAGGTCGTTGAATGCCCTGATGATGCCCATCACTGTGCCCAGCAGCCCGATAAAGGGAGTGACGCTAGCGGTGGTGGCGAGCCAGTTCATGCCGCGCTCCAGCTTGGCGAGTTCCTCATTGACGCCGAGTTGCAGCGTTCGCTCCAACGCCGTCCGGTTGTGGACGGCTCCTCGCATTTTCACTTGCCGCTCCAGTTCCTCATACCCGAAATCGAAGACGGCCACCAGCGGTGACGGACGGAACTGCTCGCTCGCCACCATCACGGCTTCCATTCCGCTCGCCTTGCGGAAGGCGCGGAGGAAGCGCAGGTTCGTCTTTCCGGCGCGGCGCAGGGAACCGGATTTGGCGAAGATGATGGTCCAGGAATAAAGCGAAAAGCAGATCAGCACGCCCAAAATGGCCCACTCCACCGGGCCGGTGTGGCGTAACATCTCCAGGTAGTCTGATTGCAGGAGGAAGGCAACGGGAGCTTCGAAGGTCAACACGTCTCCTAATAATCGAATCTAGCATAGAGACGGCATTTTTCATGAAAAAGTCGGTAAACGCGCGCGCATCGAATCCTGCCTGGATCAGGTGACAAAAGGGGCCGGGCCTCGCGGTGCGAGGCCGCTGCTACAATCGCCATAAATGCTGCTCGAACTGGTGGTGGAGAACTATGCCGTCGTGGAACGCCTGAGGGTTCACTTTCATGCGGGGCTGAATCTTCTGACGGGCGAGACGGGCAGCGGGAAATCGATCGTAGTGGACGCGCTGGGTCTGCTGCTGGGCGGGCGCGCTTCCGCCGAGATGATTCGCACCGGTGAAGCGCGGGCGCGCATCGGCGGCATTTTCGAAGTGCGCGACCAGGCCGCAGTGAAGCGGCTGCTGGAACCGGCCGGCATCGAGGTGGAAGACGGCGAGTTGCTGATCGAGCGCGAGATTCTGGCGAGCGGAAAGTCGCGCGCCTTCGTAGGGAGCCGCCCGGTGGCGGTGTCACTACTCAAAGAACTTGCGCCCGCGCTTGCCGACATTCACGGCCAGCACGATCAACAACTGCTTTTCTCAGCGGAAGCGCAACGCGACATGCTGGACAACTTCGCTGCCAATCGTGAAGTGCTGGAAAAGGTGGCGAAGCTATACGGGCAGTGGCGCTCCGTGGCCGCCGAGCTGGAGGAACTGGAGCGCACCGAGCAGGAGAAGTTACGGCTGCTGGACCTGTGGAGCTTCCAGCGCAAGGAGATCGAGGGCGCGGATCTGGAAGCGGGCGAGGATGCGGCGCTTGAAAACGAGCGGCGTGTGTTGCAGAACGTGCAGAAGCTGCAGGAATCGGCCGCCACCGCGTACGAAGCGGTTTACGAAGCGCCCGAATCGGCGGCGTCGCTGATTCGGACCGCGGCCAAGAGGCTGGACGAATTGTGCCGCATCGATTCATCCCTGGAACCGCTGCGTGAACACCTGAAGGCTGCCGATCTAGGGGTGCAGGAAGTGGCCTACGGGCTGCGCGACTACCTCTCGGCCCTGGAGGCCAACCCGGGCCGCCTGGAGGAGGTAGAGACGCGACTTGCCGGCATCGGCAAGCTGAAGCGCAAGTACGGGGAGACGATCGAGGAGATCCTGGCATTCCAGGCCGAAGTGCGCCGGCAGATTGCGCAGGTAGAATCGGCGGGCGAGCGCATGGAGGAACTGCGCAAGCAGCAGAAGCGGGTGGCGGCGGAGTATGAAGCGGCGGCTCGCGAGTTGAGCGAATCGCGGCGGGCGGCGGCGCGCGGGCTCGAAAAGCGGGTGGAAGCGGAACTGGCCCAGCTCGCGATGGAGCGGACCGTGTTCCGAGTGAATCTGCGTGAGGCCGCGTGGTCGGCGGGCGGGGCGGACACGATCGAGTTCCTGGTCTCTCCGAACCTGGGGGAGGAGCCGCGGCCGCTCGAGAAAGTGGCATCGGGAGGCGAGATCTCGCGCATCGCGCTGGCGCTGAAGACCTGCCTGTCGGGTCCGAAGACGGCGACGATTCGCACGCTGGTGTTCGACGAAGTGGATACCGGCATCGGCGGGAGCGCCGCGGAGGGCGTGGGGCGGCGGCTCAAGAAATTAGCGGCTTCGAGCCAGGTGCTCTGTGTGACTCATCTGCCCCAGGTGGCTTCGTTCGCCGACCATCATTACCGCGTGGAGAAGCAGGAATCGAACGGACGAACGGTCGCGGTGATGGAAGAGTTGGACGCCGCGGCGCGGACGCGCGAAGTGGGGCGCATGCTAAGTGGACAGAAGCTGACGGAGGAAGCGCTTCGAAACGCCGAACAGTTGATCAAGGCCAACGCCCGGTAACTTATTCCGGCTTGCGGGGAAGATTTTCGATCTTGGCGGCAAGTACGAAATCGCTTTCGGTAAGGCCATCGATCTTGTGGGTCCAGATCTTCACTTCGACCTTTCCCCAGGATAGGAAAAGATCGGGGTGATGCCCTTCCTGTTCGGCGATCTCTCCGGCCCGGTTTACGAAGTCGAGCGCAGTCCGGAAATCGGGGAAGGTGAAAGCTTTGAAGAGATGATGGCCGTCGATGACTTGCCAGGTGGGGAGCTGCTGTTTCAGGTGCTCCAGGGCATCGCCCGCGAGCGGGGGCACACCGCCGCGGCAGGGTACGCAATGTTTTTCGGCGAGGCTCACTGATTACCCTCCATGGCGTGTCTTACAGATCATCCGCGTTTAGAATAGATCTAAATCGGCGCGGGCGTCAACGTGCTTCGCGCGTTTCGTTACAGATGAACAGCCGCGCACACTACCGGCCGGAGGAGCCGAAACCTCCGGAGCCTCGGGCGGAGCCGGCGAGGCCGCCTTCGTCCCAATCGACCGGTTCGTAGCGCGCGAGGATGAGCTGGGCGATTCGGTCTCCCGGGTGAATGGTGTAGGGCGCGGCACCCAAGTTGAGCAGGATGACGCGGAGTTCGCCGCGATATCCGGGGTCGATCGTGCCCGGGGCGTTAGGGATGGTGATGGCGTGTTTGAGCGCGAGACCGCTGCGCGGACGCACCTGGGCTTCGTAGCCGGCGGGTATCTCAAGGGTCAAGCCGGTGGGCACCAGGGCGGGGACTCCGGGAGCGAGGGTCACCTCATTCACCGCGTGCAGATCCATCCCGGCGTCCTCTTGCGGTCCGTGCGCATAGGAGGGCAGGACGGCGGAGGGGTGGATCCGCTGAATCCGAATTCGCATCCGGTTATGATAACGTCTTGACTCCGAACAACCCCGTTTCGAAGCGCGTCCTGACGGTGGCGCCCATGCCTCCGGAGAAGAGCGCGTACGCGCTGGCTCGCTACAGCCGCTCTCCGGATTCGATCCGCGAATCGATCGAGTGGGTGCGCACGCACGACTCGCAGAAATTCCTGGAGAGCTTCTATTTCCAGTACGGCCACGCGTCGATTGCGGATTTGGGGCACACGGTGATGTGCTTTGAGGGGATCAGCGAACTGGCGGCCACCGAGATCGAGGCGGAACCGCTGTGGGACGGGCAGGCGAAGAGTTCGCGGTACCAGGATTTTTCGAAGTCGGGCTTTGTGATGCCGGCGGAGCTTGCGGGCGAGCACGCGGCAATCTACCGCGCGGCGGCGGAGCGTTTGTTGGCGGCGTACCCAAAAGTGCAGGAGCTGGCTTTCGAGGCCTTGACGGAACGGCTGCCCCGACCGGACTTTCCAGCACAGTGGGATCCGAAGCTTGGAATTCACGTGACTTGAAGTCGCGGCCGCACTGACCCTATAGTGAGTCGTATTAATTTAAATCATACCAACATGGTCAAATAAAACGAAAGGCTCAGTCGAAAGACTGGGCCTTTCGT
>JADMIO011107668.1_pt1 | contig 131022 bp, 90 predicted proteins | sample 8958161 | NCBI WGS metagenome assembly JADMIO01 (sample SAMN16585339, study PRJNA669376) | soil metagenome | isolation source: Crop rotation soil | place: USA: Cullars Rotation, Alabama | collected 2011
GCCGCGACTTCAAGTCACGTGAATTCCAAGCTTCGGATCCCACTGTGCTGGAAAGAGCTCGGCAATCCGGCGGCATTCCGACTCGCGGAAGAATTGACGGCGTTCGCGCCGGCTGGTTTCGGCCGGGTGTTCTTCACCAACTCCGGCTCGGAATCCGTCGATACCGCGCTGAAGATCGCGCTGGCGTACTGGCAGGCCGCGGGCGAACCACAGCGGGTGCGTTTCGTTGGTCGACTGCGCGGATACCACGGCGTCGGGTTCGGCGGGATGTCGGTTGGAGGCATCGAGCCCAATCGCAAGGCATTTTCGGCACAGCTCATCCCGCACGTGGATCATCTGCCCACGACGCACGGCATCGACGCGAACCGGTTCTCGCGCGGCCTGCCGCAGCAGGGCGCCGACCTGGCCGATCAGCTGGAGCAGATCGCGACGAGCCGTGGCGGCGAGACGATCGCCGCCGTGATCGTGGAGCCGGTCGCGGGTTCGGCTGGCGTGCTCATTCCCCCGAAGGGCTATCTCGAGCGGCTGCGCGCCATCTGCGACAAGTATGGCATCCTGCTCATCTTCGACGAGGTCATCACCGGCTTCGGGCGCCTCGGCGCGAACTTCGGCACGGAGTACTTTGGCGTTTCTCCCGACATGATCACGATCGCCAAGGGGCTGACGAACGGCTCGGTGCCGATGGGAGCGGTGCTGGCAAGGAACGAGTTGTACGATCGCATCGTCGGTGCGACGCAAACCGGCATCGAGATGTTCCACGGCTACACGTATTCGGGACATCCCCTTGCCTGCGCGGCCGCGCTTGCGAGCCTCGAGATCCACCGCAGCGAAAAGCTCGCCGAACGCGCGCACAGCCTCTCGGCGCACTGGGAGGACGCGGTGCATGCGCTGCGTTCCTCACCACACGTCATCGACATCCGCACCATCGGGCTGATGGCCGGGATCGAGCTGCGACCGCGCGAGGGCAAACCGGGAGCCCGAGCGCTGGAGTGCTATCTCGATTGCTTCCGCGAGGGAATGCTGATCCGGATGACCGGGGACGTGATCGCGCTCTCCCCGCCGTTGATCATCGAGCGGGCGCAGATCGACGAGATCGTCGAACGCCTGCGCGTCTCGCTCTCGCGGCTGGCGTAGGCCGTTAGTGGGGCGTGATCGTGCGCCCCTGTGACAGCTGAGGTGCGTCCACAGGCGTGAGCGCCTTTTCTCCGATGATCTTGAGCGCGAACCGCTGCACTTCGCCGAGCCGTTCGATCTCCTCGGACACCGCCTCGAGCGACCGTTCCATCCGCTCGATGCGCGCGTGCGTGTCCGCATCCTTCGACTGCATCTTGAGCGCATCCTGCAGCCCGCGCGAGCGGCCCAATGCCCATGCTCCAGCGATGCTGACAGCGGTGGTTCCCGCCAGCATCAGCACGCCTACGAGTGGCAGGTAGTCGCCTGGGTCGACGAACATGATCGGCTCCGGAAGGGTCTCGGGGGCCGTACGGTTCATCCTGCGAGGCAGTTTCGCGACTGCGGATCCAGGAGTTACCCTTTCCCCGTGCTGGCCCACGTGATTGACCTGATCGGCGTCGCGGTGTTCGCGATCTCGGGCGCACTCGCGGCGGGACGCAAGCGTCTCGATCTCATCGGCGTCCTCGTGCTCGGTCTGGTGACCGCGACTGGTGGCGGTACCATCCGGGACGTCCTGCTGAACCGGCCGATCGTCTGGCTCGCGGATCCGACCTATCTCTTCGTGATTGCCTCGGCGTCGTTCGTGACGATGGCATACGTCCGCTGGCGGCGGCCGCCGGAGCGATCGCTGCTCGTCGCCGACGCGCTGGGTCTCGCGCTCTTCAGCGTCGCCGGCGCGCAGATCGCGCAGCGCAGCGGACTCCCACCCGCCAGCGGCGTCGCATTGGGGACGATCACCGGCGCCGCGGGCGGCATCGTGCGCGACGTTCTCACCGCCGAGATCCCGCACGTCTTTCGCCCGGGCGCGCTGTACGCGACCGCCGCGATCGTTGGCTCGACGGCATATTTCATCCTCGACTGGTTCGGCGTCGACCGACAGCTGTCCGCGCTGGTCGGGATGGCCGCGGTCGCCATACTTCGGCTGGCCGCGATCTGGTGGCGTCTCAGCCTCCCCGTATTTCACATTCCGGATTCACCGGAACGTGTCTGACCTCCTGACCCCATGCTCATTCCTCTCCTCGCACTGGTCGCCATCGGCGCCGGATCGGACTCGCTCAAGGCCGCCATCGACGCGCGTGTAGCGCAGGTTCCCGGCGCCATCGTCGGGGTCTCCTATCGCGATCTGCAGACCGGCGACTCGCTCGACGTGAACGCCGCCGACTCGTTTCACGCGGCCAGCACCATGAAGGTGCCGGTGATGATCGAGCTGTTTCGCCAGGCGCAGCGCGGCTGGATCCGTCTGGATCAGCCCCTGCTCCTCGTCAATCAGTTCGGCTCGATCGTGGACGGATCGCCCTTCAGCGTCGACGCGGCCGACGACTCCGATTCGCTGATGTACACGAAGGTGGGACAGCGCGTGCCGGTACGCGAGCTACTGGAGCGAATGATCGTTCGGTCCAGCAACCTCGCGACGAACGCGCTGATCGCCGTCGTCGGTGCCGAGCGCGCCAATGCGACGGCGCACGATCTCGGCGCCGCGCGCATCAAGGTGTTGCGCGGCGTCGAGGATCAGAAGGCGTTTGACGCGGGACTGAGCAACAGCACAACGAGCGGCGATCTGGCGGCGTTGATGCGCGCGATCGAGGAGAACCGTGCCGCGTCGGCGCAGAGCTGCGCGGAGATGCGCGCCGTCCTGCTGCGGCAGGAGTTCAATGACGGAATTCCCGCCGGCGTCCCCCCAGGCACGCCGGTGGCGCACAAGACGGGACAGATCACCGCGGTTCTGCACGACGCCGCGATCGTGTATCCGCGCGGGCGCAAACCATACGTGCTCGTCGTGCTGACGCGCGCGATTCCCGACGAAGCGGTTGCCCGGGCGCTGATCCAGGACATCTCGCGCCTCGTCTACGCGCACGCTACCGCAAGCAGCGCGCGCGCGAACTGAGCTTCGGCGTTCCCTAGCCTTGACAGGGGAGATGTCGCCGACCTAAGCTTCCCCTACCCTTGCCAAGGGAAGCCCATGTCATTGCGCCAGGATCCTGGTGATCTCCTCCAGGGCACGCTCGGCATCCTCATCCTCAAGTCGCTGCTCCTCGGGGCGGCACACGGCTATGCCATCGCGCGCTGGATCGAGGAGACGACGGCGGATGTGCTGACGATCGAGGAAGGCTCGCTCTACCCTGCCCTCCGCCGTCTGGAGGATCGTGGCTGGGTGAGCTCCGAGTGGGGGCTTTCGGAAAACAATCGCCGGGCGCGCTTCTACACGATCACCGCGGCGGGGCGCAGACACCTGCGCAACGAGGCCACGGTCTGGCTGCGATACTCGCACGCGGTCACGCGCGTCCTGCGCGCCGATCCGTCGATCGCGTGACGAACGTCCCGCGTTGGCGGCGCTACCTCCGCTTCGCGCGGCCTGATGTCGCCGCCGATGTGGACGAGGAGCTCGCCTTTCATCTGGAGATGCGCATCCAGCGCAATCGCGCGCTTGGCATGTCCGAGGACGCGGCGCTGCGCGAGGCCATCCGTCGCTTTGGGGACGTCACGCTCGTGCGGGAGTCGCTGGTCGAGCACGACACGCGGAAGAACGAAGCGGAGACCAGGAGAGAGCTCATGGCTGACGTGATTCAGGATTTGCGCTTCGGGCTGCGCTCTCTCCGCCGCGCGCCGGGATTCACCGCGGCCGCCGTGCTCACGCTCGCGCTGTGCATCGGCGCCAATGCGTCGATCTACTCCGTGATCGATGCCGTTCTGCTCCGACCACTTCCCTATGCACGCCCCGAGGAGCTCGTGAGCCTCGGAATGGGATCGGGCGGCGAGTTCAACGCACTGCGCGAGCGGCTGCGCGGCTACGCCCAGCTTGCGGCGTATGTCACGCAAACCCATCCCGTGGACGATGGCCGCGAAGCGGTACGGATCCAGGGCGCCGCGATCACCCCCAACCTGCTCGCAACCCTTGGCGTGACGCCGATGCTCGGGCGAGGGTTCACACCCGAGGAGGCGACGCCGGGCAACAATACCGCGCTCCTGCTCTCATACGGCATGTGGCAACGCCAGTTCGGCGGCAGCCGCGACATCGTCGGGCGACGCGTGCTCGTCGAGGGAACACCGTTCACGATCGTCGGCGTCATGCCTCCCCAGTTTCAGTTTCCCGACGCGGCAACGCAGTACTGGCACCCTTATGCGTTCAACCCAGCGAACGTCGGCTATTACTGGGCTGTTGCCGGCATCAGCTTCATCGGCCGCGTGCGCCGCGGCGTCACCATCGCGCAGGCCAACCGTGAGACGCGCGAGGTGTGGCCAACTTTGCGCACATTGAACCCGCTCTGGCAGCCCGGCCCCGAGTACCGCCAGGACGTCCGCGTAGTGCCGCTGCAGGACAGCATGGTTGGCAGCTCGGCGCGCGTGTTGTGGATTCTCTTCGCGTCGGTCGTCGCGGTGCTGCTCGTCGGTTGCGTCAATGTCGCCAATCTCCTCCTCGCCCGCGCCACGTCTCGGGCGCGAGAGTTGGCCGTGCGCGCCGCGCTCGGCGGCGGACGCGGTCGGCTCATCCGGCAGCTCGTCACCGAGAGTCTGCTCCTGTCCGGCATTGGTGCCGTGCTCGGTGTCGGCCTCGCGTACGCCGCCGTGCGCTGGGCAGTTACCGTGTTGCCCGAGGGTGTGCCGCGCGCGCACGAGATCTCGTTGAACGCCAGCGTCCTCGTCTTCACGGCGCTGGTGAGTGTCGCCACGGGATTGCTGTTCGGGATCATCCCCGCCGTCCGAGCGACGCGGTTCGCGAGCACCGGCCCGCATGGCGGCGTTCGAACCACCGCCGGCACGTCACACCAGCGCATCTCGGGAATGCTCGTCGCCGCAGAGATGACGCTGGCGGTCGTGCTCGTGGTCGGCGCCACGCTGCTGACGCGCAGCTTCTCGGCGCTGCGTGATGTGAATCCGGGATTCCAGACGATGCATGTGATCGCGGCCCGCATCACGCCGCCGAGCGTGACCTATGCGGACTTGGGACGCACGTCCGCGATGTACAGGACCCTGCTCGAGCGTCTGTCGGCGATGCCCGGCGTGCTGAGCGTCGCCGCCGTCGACAAGCTCCCCATCGCACAGACGGTCTGGGGCGTCGCCACGCGCGTGGAGGGGCAGTTCGAGGACGCCTCGCGTCCGCTCCCCGAGATATCGCACTGGCAGATGATCACCCCACGATACTTCGAGACCATGCGAATTCCGGTTCGCGGCCGCGACTTCAGTGACGCCGATCGCCCTGATCAGAGTCCGGTGGTAATCGTGAGTGAATCCGTCGCGCGCCGGTTCTGGCCTCACGGCGACGCGATCGGAAAGCGCATCGGGTATCCATACCAGAGCCCGTGGCTCACGATCGTGGGCGTAGTGCCAGATACCAAGCAGGACAGCCTGCGAGACACCACATCCACAAGCATGTACGTCCCGTGGCAGCAGCGGACGCGCATGTCCGGTAATGAGATGTGGGTGCTGATTCGCTCCGCAGGCGACCCGGAGGCGCTGAGCACGTCGATTCGGCGCGCGGTTCAGGAGGTGGATCGATCGGTGCCCGTGAGCGATGTCCGGACGATGGACGCTGTCCTCGAGGCGTCCGTGGGCAAGGCGCGCTTCACCACGGTGCTCGTGGGCGCGTTCGCGTTCTCCGCGTTGCTGCTCGGCGCCATTGGCATCTACGGGGTCATGTCGTACCTCGTGAGCCAGCGCACGCAGGAGATGGGCATTCGGATGGCGCTCGGCGCGCCAGTCAGCGGCGTCATCGCTCTCGTCGTGGCGCGCGGCGCCACGCTCGCGCTCGCGGGCGCGGCCATCGGCGTCGTGGCTGCGTTGTTCGCGACCCGGTCCCTCGACGCGCTGCTCTATGGCGTCACCGCGCGAGATCCGCTGACGTACATCGCGGTGCCTGCGCTATTCGTGCTGGTCGCCATCGCGGCCAGTCTCGTACCGGCTCGGCGCGCTACCCGCGTCGACCCGATACGTGCGCTGCGTTCTGACTGATTCTCACTTCGCGAGGACGCGCTCCCCCGCGATCACGTAGACGCGATCGTCCGGCGCCGGTGTAACGTCGGCCAATCCGGTGAAGTCGCCGAAGGCAGGGAGTACGCCCACCACCTCGCGAAACCAGAAACACGGCAATCGGACGTACTGGCGTCCGGCGCCGGCCAGCAGAACACCGGGATGCACGTGGCCGGCCAGCGTGTAGGCACCTGCCGTGCGCGTGGGGTGATGCGCAAAGGCGAAAGGCGCGTCCTGGACCGGCGCGTTCATGCAGTCGAGCCCGATCTCGGCTGGAGGATCTCCAGCACGCCGATCGTGGTTGCCGCGCACGAGCACGCACGACAGCTCCTGTCGTGCCGCGCGCCAGCGACGAAGCGCTTCGAAGGTATCGGGATGCCGGCCCTCCTTCGCATGGAGGAAGTCGCCGAGAAAGACGATCCGCGTCGCACCCGTAGTGTCGAGCAGTTTCGAGATGCGATCCAGCGCGCCGATGGTGGTGGCTTCGGGGACAAAGACGCCCGCGGCCCTGAATGCCGCTGCCTTTCCGAAATGCGGATCGGCGACGATCAACGTTTGACGCCGGCGCCAGTAGATCGCCCGTTCCGCATGCAGCTCCAGCGACTCGCCCGCGACCGTTGCCTCGATCAACCCGCCGCCTTTTCCAGCACGAGCTGCATCCGTCGGATGCGATCGGACAATTCCTCCGAGGACACCCGATCGCGGTTGCGATCCACGAGCAGCGGGAACGCGAGTGGTGTCGTCCGCTTCGGCGTCGTGATGACCACGCGTGACGTGCTCAAGCGCTCGAGCGCACGTCCCAGGCGACTGCGCTCGAGTTGCCGTTCCAATACTTCGCGATGCGCCTGCGTCAGCAGCAGGTTCGCGGGGTCATAACGCTGAAACACGTCGAAGAACAATCCACTGGATGCCTGAAGCTGTCGCGCCGTCTTGCCGGACCGCGGAAACCCCGGGAACACCAGTCCGGCCACGCGCGCGATCTCGCGGAACTGCCGTCGCGCCATCTCCGCCGCGTTGAGGGACGCGGGCACGTCATCGGCGAGCGAGTCGGGTGAGAGAAGTCCGGACTGCAGCGCCTCGTCGAGCGGCGCCTCGTCGACGGACAGCAGTTCGAAGCCGTAGTCATTCGACGCCATGCTGAAGGTGATGGGACGAATGCGCGACATGCGATATGCGAAGAGCGCCGCCAATCCCTCGTGCACAAGGCGTCCCTCGAACGGAAACACAAAGAGGTGCCAGCCCTCGCGACTATGAACGCGCTCGATGAGCAGCTCCTCGGGGCGCGGAATCGCGGACCACTTACGCTGCACCTCCAGCAGCGGCCGCAGCGCGGTCATCTCCGGCCCGCGAAATACTTCGTCGGCCGCTTCGCCGAGGCGGCGCCGAATCATCGCGGCGAGCTCGCCGGACAGCGGCAGCCGGCTCCCCATCCACCGGGGGATGGAGTGCTTCGCGTTCGGCGCTCGGCGCACCCACGCGCGCATGTCTCGAACGCGGATGAACTCCAGCGGCCGCCCCGCGAAGGTGAACCGGTCACCCTGACGCAGCCGCGCGACGAATGACTCCTCGACGGATCCGATCGTGGCACCTCGGAGGAATTGCACCATGATCTGTGCATCGCCCACGATGGTGCCGATGCTCATCCGGTGTCGCCGGGCGATCTCCTCGGTGCGCACGACGTATCGACCGTTCTCGACCGCCAGTCGTGTATAGTCGGGATAGGCGCGTAGCGCCTCGCCGCCGCTGCTGAGAAAGGCAAGCGTCCATGCCCACTCGTCGTCTGTGAGGTCGCGGTATGCCTTGGTGCCGCGGACCTCCGCGAGGAGCTCCTCCGCAACGAACCCGGTACCGGCGGCGACAGTCACCAGGTGCTGTGCGAGCACATCGAGCGGTCGCTCCACGGGCTGGCGGGACTCGATGGCCGTGGCTTCGATGCCATCCCGCGCCGCCGCCACCTCGATCAGCTCCAGCGCGTTCGTCGGGACACAGGTCACTCGGCTCACCGCACCGGGCCGATGGCCACTGCGTCCAGCGCGTTGCAGCAATCGCGCGATGCCCTTTGGACTTCCGATCTGCAGCACGCGATCCACCGGCGAGAAATCCACGCCGAGGTCGAGCGACGACGTCGCAACGACGCAGCGGAGCTTTCCCGTGCGCAGCCCTGCTTCGACGAAATCCCGCGTGCGGCGATGCAGCGAGCCGTGATGCAGCGCGATCGTCCCGGCCCAGTCCGGACGCGCCGCCAGGATCGCCTGGAACCAGATCTCCACCTGCGACCGTGTGTTGCAGAACACGATCGCGCTCTCCCCTTCTTCGATCGCGGCGATCAGCTGCGGCAGCATCTGCGTGCCAAGGTGGCCCGCCCATGGAAAGCGCTCGATCACAGGCGGAATCAGGGCGTCGACCACCACGTCCTTGGGTTCGACACCCCGCACGATCCGGCCGCTTCGTCCGACGCCCAACAGCGCATCGCGGGCCTGCTCGAGATTGCCGATCGTGGCGGACAGGCCCCACACGCGCACGTCCGTGGCGAGCGCGCGGATGCGCGCCAGCGCGAGCTCCACCTGCACCCCACGCTTGCTCCCCATCAGCTCGTGCCACTCGTCGACGATCACCGCGCGAATGGATCGCATGGCCTCCGCGCTGTCCGGGCGCGACAACAGCAGCGAGAGGCTCTCTGGCGTCGTGATCAGCGCCGTCGGCAGGCGCCGACTCTGCCGCGCGCGCGTTGCCGCTGGCGTATCTCCAGTGCGCGCCTCGATCGTCCACGACAGCCCAATGTCATCGAGCGGTTCACGCAACGCCTCGAGCGTGTCGGCAACGAGAGCACGCAGCGGTGTGATCCACAAAACGCTGAGTGGCGGCACCCGGCGGCTGGGGGATTCCACCCCTTCGAGGAGCGGTCCCCACCACGCAGCCAGCGTTTTCCCGGTACCGGTCGCCGCGTGGACCAGCCCACTCTCGCCGCGATGGTAAGCGTCCCACACCTCGCGCTGGAACGCAAAGGGCGACCAGCCGCGCGCGGCGAACCATCGATCGGCTGCGGAGTGATCGCTCACCCGTGCTCCAGCAGCTTGCGCAACGCGTCGAGCGTATCGGCCTCGCCGGCGGACTTGTCGTTGCGCCATCGAAGAATCCGCGGAAAGCGGACGGCCACCCCGGCCTTGTGGTGGGTGGACCGCTGGATCGCCTCGAATCCGATCTCGAACACGTGTACGGGCTCGACGCGGCGTACGGGACCAAACTTCTCGAGCGTATTGCGCCTGATCCACGCATCCAGCTCGCGTATCTCCGCGTCGGTGAGGCCGGTGTACGCTTTTGCGAAGGGAACGAGCGCCCCGTCATCCCACAGGCCGAAGGTGTAATCCGTATGCAATGACGCGCGACGCCCGTGTCCGGCCTGAGCATAGATCATCACCGCGTCGAGACTGTACGGCTGCACCTTCCACTTCCACCAGCCGCCCTTGCGCCGGCCGACGCCATAGGTCGAGTCGCGACGCTTGAGCATCAATCCCTCCGCGCCACGCTTTCTCGACACGGCCTGTGCCGCACGCACGTCCTCCCACGACGTGAGCGGCACGACCGGAGACAGCATGATCGCGGTTGCCCCGGGAAGCGGCGATCCGCTCGACGCGGCAATGGCCGCGTGCGACGCCGTCGTGATACCCTCGAGACGCTCGCGACGCTCCCCGAGCGGTGCCCCCCGGATGTCCGCGCCCGCCTCCTCGAGCACGTCGTACGCGATGAACCGCACCGGCACGTCCGCAAGGATCTTCGGCCCCAGCGACGTTCGTCCGATGCGTCGCTGCAGCTGCCCGAATGGCAACACCGATCCCGCCTTCCACGGCACGATCTCACCGTCGAGCACCGTGCCGTCCGGCAGCGATTCCGCCACCGCGTGCAGCTCGGGCAATCGATCGGTGACCAGCTCGTCTCCGCGGGACCAGATGTACGTCTGACCGTCGCGCCGAATCAGTTGCGCGCGGATGCCGTCCCATTTCCACTCGATCTGCCACGCACGCACGTCCCCGAGCTCGTCGAGCTCCGACTCGAGCGGATAGGCGAGATAAAACGGATACGGTCGCGACCGATCCGCATCCGCGGTGTCTTTCGCGACGAGGGCAGCGTACGCGCTTGCGGACGGCGACCAGGCGCCGCTCAGCCGATGCGCGATCGTGCCCTCGTCGACTCCAGCGGAGCGTGCGATCGCGCGTACGACGAGCTGCTTCGAGACGCCAACGCGAAAGCCGCCCGTGATCAACTTGTTCCACACGAATCGCTCGGTGCCACGGAGCGCGTTCCACGAACGCACCAGCAGCTCGCGTTGTTGGGGCTCGGGCAGCGTCGGGATGCGAAGAAGGACGTTCTCGACCCAGTCGTGCAGTCGTCGCTCGCCACCACCAGGCCCCTCGGAAAGGAGAAGGCTGATGGTCTCGGCGAGGTCACCGACGACCTCGTAACTCTGCTCGAAGAGCCAGTCAGGTACCGCGGCCAGCTCCATCGCCCACGCGGAGAGTCTCCGCACCGGCACGAGTCGCTTGGGACGGTTGCCGCTGAGAAACCACACCGCCCACGCGGCGTCCGCCGGGTCAGCGGACGTGAAGTACTGCACCAGTGCGTCGACCTTTTCGGACGTGCGCGTCGTCTGATCGATCTCGTCGAACAACCGAGCGAACTGCTTCACGCCACCAGGTCCTGCTCGTTCGCCGCGCCCTCGAGCTCCTCGTCGCCCTCCCAGTGACTCGCGATCGCGTGCGCGTCCACGCCGTGCTCGCGCAGCCAGCGCACGACGGGCTCGCGGTATCCATGGGTCACCCACACTCGCTCGGCGCCCGTACCAGTGATCGTCGCGAGGAGCGCGGGCCAGTCCACATGGTCCGACAGCGCAAATCCCCGGTCGAGCGAGCGGCGCCGTCGTGTGCCGCGGACCAGCATCCATCCCGATGCAAATGCGGTCGAGATCTCACCGAACCTGCGCATCCACGTGCTTCCCGCGGCAGACGGTGGCGCGACAATCAAGCCATCACCGAAACCGTGTGAGCGCGGCAGCGTCGACGCGTGCGTCGTGTGCGGAAGTGTGATGCCAGCGCGTCGGTAGTCGGCGGTGAGCCGCTCGATGGCCCCGTGCGTGTAGATGGGGCCAAGGCCGGCCAGCCCCGCGAGCAGCCGTTGTGCCTTGCCGAGCGCATACGCAAAGATCACCGACGCCCGCTTCTCGGCGGCGTTGCGGCGCCACCATTCGCGAATTTGCTCGAACACCTCCTCCTGCGCGCACCAGCGGTAGATCGGCAGACCAAACGTCGATTCCGTCACGAAGGTGTGGCAGCGCACCAGCTCGAAGGGCGCGCAGGTCGGATCCGGATCCGTTTTGTAATCTCCGGACACCACCCACACCTCTCCGCGGTGTTCGACACGGACCTGCGACGAGCCGAGGATGTGACCGGCGGGATGGAACGACACGCGCACGCCGTTGATGTTCACCGGCGTTCGATAAGGCACCGTTTCGATAGCGGCGGCCTCGCCGAGACGTGTGCGGAGCACGGCCGCACCAGCGCTCGCGGCGAGATACGACGTCGATCCCCAACGCGCGTGATCGCCGTGCGCGTGGGTGATCAGCGCGCGATCCACGGGTTCCCACGGGTCGACATGGAAATCGCCGGCGGCGCAGTACAGGCCGCGCGCCGTCAACTCGAACAGCATGTCGAATTCTACTTCAGAGCACCGACCGGATCATTCGTCCAACGCGCGCCATGAGACCCCGCGGGCGCGGCAGAAGGGCGTCGAGTTGTGCCGGAGTCTCGATCCACGTGCTGCGCGCCATGATGTAATAGAGGTCGACGAGACCCGCGGCCGCGTGGATCCCCGACACCAGCACGGTAGCTTCCCCATCCTGCATCAGCCCGCGCGGGTCCTGGTTCTGCGATCCGAGGGAGAAGTAGAAGCTGACGGCTTTGCGTTCCGCGGCACTCAGCCCCTGCTCGTATCCGCGTATCATCGCGTCGGCGGACAACGTCGCGGACGAATCCACCTCAGGAGTGGTCCACCCGAGTTGATCGCCGAATTTCACGGTCTGCGCGGACTGCACCTCCATCGCCTGCGCGAGAACGCGGTCCCACCCGGGCTGACGCACCAGCGACGCGATGGCTCCGGGGCGCGCGATGAGCTGGGTCTTCTGGTGCAGCTGAGGCGCGCGCGGGCGCACATCGTTGGCAATCGTCGTCCCACGCTGCTCCGCTTCCGTGCTCGTGACCGTCTGGTTCAGGACGGCGAGCGAGGCCGAGTCGAACGGGATGAGGGATTTGATCCACGGGCTGCGACGCAGTCCCTCCGTAATCTCGAGCCGGCGCGCCGCCTCGTCGGTCACCTGCGCTTTCGCGGTGTACAGGCCGACGCGCAACTCTCCTCCCACCGCCCGGATCTGCGGACCGAGTCGACGCGCGATGTCCAGCAGCCGCAGCATGACGTCGTGCTGCATCACGACCACTGCCTTCTGCGGATTCGGTCCATTGGCCAGCGATGGCGATATCACGTACACGCGACAGCCGCGGGCCGCGGCGCCGGCAAGCATCGCTGCCCACGTCTCGCTCACCCACAGTGGATCTGGAACGATGATGACGCTCCCTGGCGGCGCGAGATTGTAGAGCATCGCGCGCGCGACCGACGACTCCTTCGCGCCGAAACCGGCTTCATTGTGCAGCTGCAGCGCGCGCCCGACGTACTCGGCACCCCCATCCGGCGGCGCCTTGCCATCGGCCCGACGCAGCGGTTCCGGCAGACGCGCGGGCGGCACCCCGTTGCTGATCAATGCGCGACGCGCGGCTTCGCGCACCTCGAGAGCGGCGGGGCCGCGAATCCGGTAGCCGCGGTCCTCCCAGGTGTTGCTCGCGTAGTGCTCGCCGATCCCCACCCCGGTGAGGATCACGGCGCCGCGATACGGATCGGCGGCAGACAGATCGTAGAAGGCGAGCTTGCGGTGATCCCGCTGCAGGTTGTCCGGGATGAACGGCAATCCGGGAATGATGCGATTGCTGCGGAACGAGAAATCGCTCGGCAGCACGACGTTCACATTCACCTTGACCACCTTGCGTATCCACGAGTCGCCGCCACGGCTTGCCGCCTCGCGCTGAAGTCGTCGCGAGGCTGCTACAGCGCGCTGGAGCTCCTGCTGGCGCTCCTGGAGGTGCGCCACCCAATCCGCATGCGCGCCCGGCAGTCGCACGGACGCCGAGAGCGGATTCTCGAGCATCGACATCCACAGCTTGCCGTCGCGCTGCTCGTAGTAGAACTGGTCGATCAGGATGTGATACGACGGCAGCGTTCCGGCGCTGTCGTAGCGTTGCACGGCCTTGGTCAACGCCGGGTAATAGGCGTCGGCGACCATCGTGTACGCGACTTCGTCGACGTCTTTGGTGATGTCGCGGCGTCCGGTGAAGTCGTGCGTCCAGAGCACGTGATAGTCGCGCGCGGCGAAGATCGTTCGCGCGATTTCCAGAGGAATGTCGACGGATCGCAGGTACGTGAGCGCGTTGTGATCGCTCCACGGCCTGCCCACGGCGCGCTCCACGAGCCGATCGACCTCGGCCTGCTCGTCATAGTCCGACTCGACCAACGACAGTTGCAGCGGAAGCCAGACGAGCCGTGAATCGCGCCACTGCGCGAGGAGGTTGGCGTACACGGCTTCCACGATCTCGAGCCAGCGCGAGTGTACAGTCGCCACGACGCCCTGTGTCGCCGCCGGCACGGAGGACGAATCGCGGAGCCAGCGAACAAAGCTCGCCTGCGCCGCGCTCGTGTATCCCCGGATGCCGCCATCCTTCGCCTGACCAAAGAGCGAGTCGTACGGAATGAGCACGTAGTCGAGCAACCCTGCGCGAGCGCGGCTCGTTATCGCCTGGGCCGACCCCCAGTCGTTCGCCGCCGAGCGGAACGCCTCCGAGAGCTCGTCGCGATACGAGCGCATGGCGTCCGCGTAGCTGCGGCCGTACCGGACGATCGACGTGTCCTCCGCGTACAGGTTGGTGTACGCGAGGATCTGCGTGGCCGCATAGCTGACGCGTGTCAGCGCAGCTTCGGACTCGCGTGGAATCGCCAGGCGGGTGAAACCGGAGCGTTCTCGCGCGGAGAGATCGGCGTCCGTGTCACGCGATCGCGTGCGGCCGGCAAGACGGTTTCCGATCGGCACGTGCAGCCCAAGACCGAGGACGTCGCGGCCTTTCGGAAGCCAGTCGACGCGCAGCATCGTGCCGTGCCCGAGCAGACCACCGCGCCGGATGGCAGTCTGGAAGGTCAGAATCGGTGCGAGGTCCCCATCGGAAACAACGTCGATTCCCGCGGCGAGTCCGAGCGCAGGCACGGTCGCCAACAGGCGCGCTCCGCCTTCGAGTGCGTCGCCCTGGACAGGTCGCGTGAGTCTCAGCTCTCCAGCCAGGCCGAACAATCCGGTGACAGGGTTCGTGACAGAGCGATGGAGGCCGGCAACCAGGGCCAGCCGATCGAAGGGTCCACGCGTGGCCAGATACGACAGGGCGCCATACGGCTGAAAACGCGATGGCTGCCCCATCGAGAAGGCGGGCTCGGGCGGACGGACCGATTGCTGAGCCGCCGGTGTACCAAGTGGAATCAGGAGCAGCGCAAGCGCGCTCGCAAAACGAGTATGCACGCCTGAGCCTGAATCAATACGCGTACCACATCCGGAAGCGATCTCATCGAGTGACTCCCCACCTCGCGCTTTCGTCGTTCGAATGAGCGCGATCCGTCAGGCGTTCGCTCCCACCGCAAGTCGGCTCTTCCCCTTCCACCAGCCGCCGCCCGTCATCGAGACAGGCGACCCTCCGCCGGTGAACCATGTCGCATCCAATGGTTCGAGCTCCACGTGTTTTGTCTATCATCGCCGCGACCTGTGCGTTCGCCGCGGCGTGTTCTGACGTCACCGGTGTGGCTGCCGACGACGCGGCACAGAATCAGCAGCCCGTCTCGGCCGTGCCGAGCGCCGGTCGTGCAAATCCGCTCGCGGGCGTTTCACTGTTCGTGGACCCCGCATCGCCCGCGAGACAGCAGGCTGCACTCTGGAGGTCGAGCCGTCCCGCCGACGCGCTGCAGATGGACAAGATTGCCGCGCAGCCGCACGCGGTGTGGTTTGGAAGCTGGAACGCGGATATCCGCGCCGACGTGGACAGAGTCGTCAGCGGCGCTGCCGCGTCGGGGGCTGTTCCGGTGCTCGTCGCGTACAACATTCCGCTGCGTGATTGCGGAGGGTATTCCGCTGGCGGTGCGGCGTCCGCGTCGGCCTATCGCTCGTGGATTTCGGCGTTCGCCGCCGGGGTCGGAGGGCGGCGTGCCATCGTGGTCCTCGAACCTGACGCGCTTCCGGGGATGGACTGCCTGTCGGCTGCCGATCAGGGAACGCGCCTCTCGCTGCTGTCGGAGGCGGTGAGCCAGCTGCGCGCAGCGTCAGCCGCGATCTATCTCGATGCCGGCCACTCCAGCTGGCAGAACGCGCAGACGATGGCGGATCGGCTGGCGCGCGCGGGCATCGCGATGGCCGATGGGTTTGCGCTGAACGTGTCGAATTTCTTCACGACGGCGACACAGATCGCGTATGGCGACGCCATTTCAGCCCTGGTTGGCGACAAGCACTATGTCATCGATACGAGTCGGAATGGACTTGGCTCCGCCGGCGCCGATGCGTGGTGCAACCCCGATGGTCGCGCGCTCGGTGAGCGGCCGACGACCTTCACTGGTTCGGCACGCGTCGACGCATTCCTGTGGGTGAAAACGCCGGGTGAATCCGACGGGAGCTGCAATGGCGCCCCGGCCGCAGGCACCTGGATGCCGGAGTACGCGCTGGGGCTGGCGCAGCGCGCCTCGTACTGACGGGTTAAAGCGGCTCGAGCCGCACCTGCGCCCGTCCCTCGCGGTCGTAGGTCACGCTCACCTGCCAGGGCTGGCAGCACACAGGACAGTCTTCGACATAATCCTGGTGCTCGCCACTCCCCGGATCGAGGGCGATCGTGGCCGGCTGTGCGCAGTACGGGCAGACGACCGCGGCCTCCAGCTCGGCGGTGCCGTCGCCAAGGGGAAAGTCGGAATCGAGTGGATCGTCGTCAGCCAGGCGCATGGCGCGCAAGGTATCAAAAAACATGCGTTCCGTCTCGATAATCCGGAAAACGGCCGGCGCTTTCGGTCGTCCTACTGGGACTGCCCTTTAAGGAAGAGAGACGCCGCGCCAAGTGTTGCTCTTGGCGCTTAATGCGCGTCGAATCTTTCTGCGGGGCTGAGACTTAGGCGTTTCCCACCAACATCGCGCGGATCGAACGTTTGTGACGTCGACCCGCCTCTCCGGACCGATACGCGGATCATGAACCAGGCGCACGAACGACGTCGTGAGGCGCGAGCTGAATAACATGTCCCTCCCCGGAAACGCCGCCCCGTCATCCGTCCAGATCCGGAAGCTCGTTCGTATCACTGCCGGCGCCATCGCGCTCACTATCGCGGGCACCACCTGTAAGGACCTGACCGGCCCCACCGGCGTCGCCATCGACGGCGGCCCCGTCACAATGACGTACACGGGTCCGCAGGACGCCAACGGCGTTCTCCAGCTGACGGTCGGTGACCGCGTCGCTCCGCCCGTCGAAGTCCGGATTCGGGGCGTGGTGGCCACGCGCGCGCGGTACGTGTTCTCGACCACCAACGATTCAGTCGTTCAGGTGGGGGCCACCGGCGATTCGTTGTTCGCCATCGGTCGGGGTCGCGACACCATCACGGCGACACTCGTGGGACCGACGGTCAGCAACACCGCCGATCCGACGATCCAGATGACGACGCGCGTGCTCGTCGCCGTGCGCCCGGCCCGCAACCTCGTCACCACCAGCCCGGTGCCGACGCTCCGAAGCTTCGGCGAGACGGTCACGATCAGCGCGGAGTCGCAGGACCTCAACAACCAGCGCACCCGCCCCGGCAAGGTGCGCTGGTATTCCGCCGACACGACGATCTTCACCGTCGACTCGCTGGGCACCACGCACCCCGATAGCAGCAGCTCCAGCGTGGTGACCGCGGTCCGCAACGGCACGGCGATCAACCTCCTCACCGTGTTCGACGACGTTGACACGATCCGGACTCCCATCACCGTACAGCAGATCGCGACGAAGTACTCGCTGTCCTCGCGCTTTGGCAGCGGCGCACCTTTCGCCCCGATCACCTTCGCGTCCCTCGGCGACACCGCGACCGTGATCGCCACGCCGCAGGACGCACTCGGCAACGCAATCGCGGCCGGCAGCCAGCCCGCGCCCCCCGCCACGTTCTCGGCGACTCCGTTCGGCAAGGTCACGCTGAACCCGAACACCGGGTTGTTGACCGCAACGGTCAATACCGACCCCGGCTCTCCGGTGAGTGTGACCGCGGCATCGAACGTCGGCAACATCACCAGCAACCCACTCGCCGTCACCGTCGCGCAGATCGCGACCAGCATCGCGATCGTCGGCAAGCGCGTCGACACGATCCCCTCGATCGGTTCGACGAAGGACCTCATCGCCATCGTGAAGGACGCGCGTGGCAACGACATCCAGTCCGGCCTCACCTGGACGTCGCGCAACACCGCGGTCACGCAGTTCCGCACCAGCTCGAGCGGCGACTTCGCGCTCGCCATCGACACCGGGACCACGCGCATGGTGGCGAGCCGCGATCAGGTCGCGGATTCCATCACGATCACGGTGACCAACGATCCGGCGACGGTTACGCTCACGCCCGACACGCTCTATATCCGCAGCGTCAACGACGTGAAGCGCTTCACGTCGATCGTCGTGCGCAACGCCAAGGGCGATGCGCTCGTGAACATCCCGATCACCTGGTCGTCGGCCGATCCGACCATCGTCGACGCGCGCGCGGACAGCAGCATGCGCGCCGTCGCTGTGGGCGCCACCAATGTGACCGCGCGCACGCCGAATGGACGTACGGCGACGAGCCGAGTGGTGGTGACGAACGCGCCGGCGTTCCTCGACATCCTGCCCGCGAACGCGACGATGGCCAGCGTCGGCGACACGATTCTCAACATCGCCGTCGACTTCCGGAACGGCCTGGGCGCTTCGCTTCCCCGCTCGTCGGCGTCCTGGAGCAGCTCGGACGTGAACGTCGCCACGGTGACGGTCGATCCGAGCAGCAACGTACGTATCATCGCGGCGGGGACCGGCAACGCCTACATCCGCGCCGTCAGTCCGGTGGATCCCCTGGTGCGCGACTCCGTGTTCGTCACGGTGACGAACGCTCCGGCGTCGATCGTCGCGGCGCCAAGTCCCGCGCCGACGATGAACGCGTTCGGCAGCACCATCAACTTCACGGCCACGGTATTCAACGCCTCCGGAAATCCGATCCCAAGCGCGAAGCTGCGCTGGTCGATCGTGAGTGGTGGTGCGTTCGTGTCCATCGACTCCGTCACCGGTGTCGCGACCGCGCTGGCCAACGGATCCGCGACCGTCCGCGCCACCTCGAACAGCGTCACGGTCGACATTCCGGTGACGGTGGCGCAGGCCATCGCTGGCACCCGCTCGATCATCACCCCTGGCGCCGCCAGCCTCGTCGCGAATGGCGCGAGCTCCACGACCATCACCGTGCAGCTGCGCGACGCGAACGACAACAACATCGCGGCCGGTGGCGCCACGGTCGTGCTCTCGACCTCGCTCGGCACGCTGGCGCCGCTGCCGCCTGTCGATAACGGGAACGGCCGGTATACGACGACCCTGACGACGGGTACGACGTCGGGATCCGCGTCGATCACCGGCACGGCGAATGGCAGCGCGATCACGAACAACGGCATCGTCGCGTTCACGGCGGGTCCGGCGAACAAGTTCATCGTCACGCCGAACAACTTCACGCCCCCCGCCGGGAGTGCAGTCACGGTGCGCGCGCAGCTGGCCGACGCCAACAACAACCCCATTCCGACACCGGGCAACGTCGTGCAGTTCACCGCCACGAATGGCGGATCCTTCACGCCGGTGAGTGGGCAGGCGACGACGGACGCCGCCGGCGTCGCGACGATCAGCTATACCACGAACACCACGGTGAGCGCGCACACCATCACCGCGACGATGGGCGCGATCAGCGGCTCGAGCGCGGCGATCACGACAGTAGCCGGCACGGCGACCAAGTACATCGTGACGCCGTCGACCACGAACCCCGCGGCCGGCAGCGTCATCCAGGTGTTCGCGCAACTCGCGGACGCCAACAACAACTTCGTGGCGCTGCAGGGCCAAAGCGCGACGTGGACGCGCACGGGCACGGGTTCCTTCCCCGCCGGCGCGACCGATAACTCGACCACCAACGCCAGCGGCGTCGCGACCATCAACTTCACGACGAGCGGCACCTCCGGTCAGACGGCGACGGTGACCGCAACGACGGGCGGCACGACGGGCACCAGCCCGACGATCACGACCATCGCAGGACCCGGCGCGCAGCTGAGCCTCACCACGCCGCCGATGGGTGATCCACTCAGTGGCGTCGTGTTCACGCAGCAGCCCGTGGTGCAGCTCCGAGACGCGGCCAACAACCCGGTGAGCCTGCCGAACATCAACGTGAGTGTGTTCCTCACGGCGGGGGGCGGAACGCTCTCGGGCCTCACGACCGTGCAGACGAACCCCAGTGGTGTCGCGACGTTCACGAACCTGGCGATCACGGGTACGGTGGGGGCGCGCACCCTGACCTTCATCGCGAACGGGTACGCGGCGGTCAGCGCGAACTCTACGCTCCAGCCGGGTCCGGCGAACATGAGCACGACGACGATCAGTCCGTCGCCGAGCTCGATTCCCGCTGACAATACGTCCACGTCCACCATCGACGTGACGGTGCGTGACGGCGCCGGTAATCCGTTGACCGCCGGCGGTCTGACGGTGAATCTCGCGACGACGCTCGGCGTCCTGACCGCGAACCCGGTGCCGCACGTTGGTGGCGGTGTCTATCGGGCGACGCTGACCGCGCAGACGACGAGCGGCACGGCCACGATCAGTGGTACGGTGGGCGGCTCGGCGATCGCGAATAACGCGACGGTTTCGCTCACGTCCATAGGCGGAACGCACTACTCGGTGACGCCAGCCTCGGGGAGTGTGGTCACCGGCAACAGCATCCTGATCACGGCGCAGCTGCTCGACGCGCTGAACAACCCAGTGCCGCAGTCTGGCAAGTCGGTCGTGTGGTCGAACCCGGAAGCGGGGGGCACCTTCGCGACCGGCAGCTCGGTGACCGATGCCAACGGGCGCGCGACCGTGTCGTACACCGCCGGATTCGTGGCGGGCGCGCAGACCATCGTCGCCACCGACAACACGAGCCTCACCGGCAACGGCGCGCTCACGATCAACAACCCGCTTCCGACGCTGGGCTCGATCGCGCCGACCAACGGCGCGCGGCTCGGCACCATCGCCAACCTGGTCTTCTCCGGGACAGGCTTCATCACGGGCGTCACGTCGGTGAATGTGGGTCCGGACATCACCGTCAACTCGGTGACCATCAACAGCCCGACTCAGCTCACCGCCAGCATCACGATCCCGGCAACCGCGGCGACCGGCGCTCGCACCGTCACGGTCACGAACGCGGCGCCCGGCGGCGGTACGAGTGGTGGTCAGACCTTCACGGTCAACAACCCGCTGCCGACGCTGACCAGCCTCGCGCCCGCCACTGGTGATCGACTGCAAACGCTCGACGTCGTGTTTACCGGGACGGGATTCATCACCGGTGTCAGCAGCGTGAATGTGCCGGCAGGGGTGTCGGTCAATAGCACTACCGTGGACAGCCCGACCCAGATCACGGCGAATGTCACCATCGGGGCGACGACGTCGACGGGTGCGCTCACGATGTCCGTCACCAATGCGGCACCGGGCGGCGGAACCTCGGCGACGCAGACATTCACCGTCACGAATCCGGTTCCGACACTCGCGAGCCTCTCGCCGGTTTCCGGCGTGCAGGGCCAGACGGGACTGCAGGTCGTGCTCACCGGGACGAATTTCGTGCCGGGTTCCCTCCCCGTCTTCAGCGGCGCCGGGATCAGCCTGACCGGATCGACCGTCGATAGTCCGACGCAGATCACGGCGACGATCGATATCGCCGCGGGTGCGGCGCCTGTCCCGGACAACGTCACCGTGACCACCGGAGGCCCGGGCGGCGGCACGAGTGGAGCACAGACCTTCACGGTCAACGCCCCGCCGGTACCCACCCTCACGAGCCTTGCGCCAGCGGCGGGCGATCGGCTTCAGACACTGAACGTGGTGTTCACCGGCACCAGCTTCGTCGCGGGTGTCAGCACGATCGACGTCGACCCGACGATCACGATCAACTCACTCACCGTGAACAGCCCGACGCAGATGACCGCGAACCTCACGATCGGAGCTACCACTCCGCTCGGGGCCAATGCGTTCACCGTCACGAATACCCCCGCCGGCGGCACCAGTGGAGCGCAGACGTTCACGGTGAGCAATCCGGCGCCGACCATCAGCGGCATCTCGCCGAATCCAGCCGGTGTCGGTGCGCTCGGGGGAACGGTCGCGACGACGGTGATTACCGGAACAGGGTTCATCGCCGGAGTCACGACGGTGGATTTCGTCGGTGCTTCGGCGTCGATCAATGGTACGGTGACCGTGAACAGCTCGACACAGATCACCGTCACGAACATCCAGTACCCACTCCTTGGTGGCAATCACACGATCCGCGTGACCAATGCTGGCCGCACGCCGGGGACGTTCACGTACAACCAATGACGGGCGCATCGAATGTTCTGTCGTAATTGCGGCAATCTCCTCCCGGACGGCGCAGCGTTCTGCGCCAACTGCGGCTCGTCCGTGACGGACACGCCGCCGGCCGTCGCGGTCGCGACCACCACGGTGGAGCCACGCCGCAGCGGTGCGCTGCACCCGCCGGCGGCCCCGGCCCCGGAGAAGTCGTCGAGCGGCGACAACCTCATCGACATGGTGAAGGAGCAACTCGGGCGCGACTATCGCATCGAGAAGGAGCTCGGTCGCGGCGGCATGGCGGTGGTCTACAAGGGCGTCGAAGTCGCGCTCGAGCGGACCGTCGCCATCAAGGTGGTACCGCCGGAAAGTGCCAACGCCGGACAGGCGGCGGAGCGATTCCGTCGCGAAGCAAAGCTCGCAGCGTCGCTCGACCATCCGAACATCATTCCGGTGTATCGGGTCGGCCAGGCCGGCCCGCTGCACTTCATGGCGATGAAGTTCGTCGAGGGACGCGCGGTCGACCTCATCATCGAACAGCAGGGCGCCCTCCCCCTCGCCGTCTGCGTCGCCATCCTCAAGGCGTCAGCGGCCGGACTCGCGTTCGCGCACGAGCGCAAGATCGTGCACCGGGACATCAAGCCCGCCAACATCCTCGTCGACCGCGACGGCCGAGTCATGGTCTCGGACTTCGGCATCGCCCGCGCGCTCGAGGAAGTGTCCATGACGGCCAGCGGCATGATGGTCGGCACGCCGTACTACATGTCCCCCGAGCAGTGCGGCGGACAAAAGGTCAGCGCGCAGAGCGACCAGTACTCGCTCGGCATCATGGGGTTCCAGATGATCACGGGGGAGGTGCCCTTCCTCGCCGATTCCATGGTGGGCGTCATCCAGCATCACTACATGACGCCGGTGCCCGACATCCTTGCCGTTCGTTCAGACGTCCCCAAGGAGCTGCTCGACATCATCTACTGCTCGCTCAACAAGGACCCCAACGATCGCTTCGCCAACACGCGCGACATGGTGCAGGCGCTCGACAACGTCCCGCTGAGCGACGAGGACCGCGAGCAGGCGGACATCATCCTCAAGGACCTGTCGGCGGGTCGCGCGATCCCGAAGATCCGCACCGGCTCGCTCCCGCCACTCTCGATCACGATCTCCGGGCCGGGTCCGCGGGTGCAACCCCGCCCCTCCACGCTTCCGAAGACGCGGCCGCCCTCCACGGCGGTCAGCCAAACCGTCCGGCGCCGCAAGAAGAAGAACAAGATGATGGCGCCCGCCATGGGGCTGATCTTCCTCGGCGTCGGCAGCGGTGCGTTCCTGCAGTGGCAGAACGTGAAGGACGCGCAGGACAAGGCACGCGCGGACTCCGCTCGCGTCGCCGATTCGCTCAAGGCGGTAGCCGATGCGAACATCGGGTCGCGCGTGGTTGCCGGCCTCCCCTCCGGTGCCACGGTGCTCATCGGAAACAAGTTCTACGAGAACGGCCAGGTGTTCACCGCCCCCGCTGGCACCTATCCGGTGCAGGCGAAAGTGACCGGCTATGAGGATCTCTTCACGGCGATCACGGTGCAGGCAGGGCAGAACGATACGATCCTGCTGGCGATGCACCAGGTCGGCGCCGCTGGAACCGTCGCGCAGGTCACGCAGCAACAGCAACCGACGCAGCGCTCGACCCCCGTGGTTCGCGCCCCCGTCGACTCAGGCGACGTTCGCCTCTCCGTCATGCCGCCGCACGCCGACATCGCCGTCGACGGGACACGCATCGGCTCGGGCCGCGTCGCGCGTCGCCTGCCGGTGGGGCAGCACATGATCACGTACAGCGCCAATGGCTGCGACACCGAGGATCGCAGCATTACCGTCACCAAGGGCGAGACACCGCAGCTCGTCTCTCCGGTCACGCTCCAATGCCACTGATGCGTCGCCTCGTGCTTGTTGCGGCCGTACTGCTGGCCGCGCTGCCCCGCGGCAGCCGCGCGCAGACGGAAGAGAACCTCCGGCGCGCCATCGACATGTACAACGCCTTCAACATCGAAGGCGCACGGCCCATCCTGCTCAGCATCATCTCGCCGAGCTATCTGCTCTCGGTCACCACGGAGCAGAAGGTGCGCGCGTTCAAGTATCTTGGCGCGTCGTACGCCGTGCTCGACAAGCCCGACTCCGCGGTGGCGTTCTTCACGGCCGCGCTCGACCACGATCCCTTCACCGACCTCGATCCCCGCGAGTTCAGCGCGTCCGAGGTCGGCGCGTTCAATCTCGCCAAGCAGCGCATCTTCAAGACGGCGATCAAGCCCGTCGTCCCGCAGATCCTCGACACCACCTACAGCTTCCACCTCGTCACCACGCACCGGGCGAACCTGCTGGTCGAGCTCATTCCGCAGAACGACCAGAGTCGCAAGGAAGTGCTGTACGAGGGCGAAAGCGACGGCCCCCGTGAGATCCGCTGGAGCGGCCTGCTGCGTGACGGCACGCGCGCCGATTCCACGATCTACGAGCTGCGGGCCACCGGCAACAGCCGAGTGCAGGGGGGCAGCGGTGTCGACCGACAGCTGTTCCGCATCGAGTACGTCTACGAGCCCCTCGAGGACACGCTGCCCTCGATCCCCGTCAGCGACCTGCTTCCGGAGAAATATCCGGCGTCGGCGCCCTGGCGCGATCTCATCAAGGGCGGAACGCTGGCCGTGGCCGCGGTCGCCCTTCCCCTGGTCGCGCTGAACAACGACATCCGCTGGAAGCCGCAGGCGGCCGCCTTCGCGGTGCTTGGCGCCGCGAGCGCTGGCGTCTCGTTCTCGTATCGGCGCAACCATCGCGACATCCCCGCGAACGTGCGCGAGAACAACCGCCGCCGGCAGCAGCGCGAGCTCTTCAACCGCGGCGTCGTCGATCGCAACAACGCACGCAAGGCGGCCACCCGCCTGCTCATCTGCCCCGTCACCGGATGTCCGCGATGAACGCGCGCACCCTCCTCACCGCCGTCAACGTCGCGGTTCTCGGTCTCGCGGCCAGCACCGCAGCGTCGGCGCAGGTCAACTTCGATCGCGTTGGCTATCGGCTCACGAGCATCGGCGAGCGCGTGACAGTGAACGCCCGCGTCGGATCGCGATCCGCGGCGTCCCGACTCCGATTCAACATTGCCGACACGTCGATCGCGACGGTGAATCCGTCAGGTGTGGTCGTGGCGCGTCGCCCGGGATATACCCGACTCTGGGCGGCCGCGGGAAAAGACTCGTCGTCGGTCCTCATCCTCGTGGATCAATGGGCGGCAAAGTTCGAGTTCTATCCCGCCGTGGTGCGGCTCGATGCCGTAGGCTCGATGGCCAGGCTTCGTGTCAACGCGCGTGACGCGGCCGGCTATCTCATCCCTGACCGGGCGCGCCGACCCGGGGCCTGCCGCAGCATCAACGATCGCATCGCCACCCTCGCACCTACCGGGGACCTGCGCGCCCGCAGCAGCGGCGTCACCTACGTGCGATGCACCGACCGTGGCATCGCCGACAGCGTCCGCGTCGAGGTTCGTCCGCGCGCGGCGCGTGTGCAGATCGCCGACGAACGGCTGAACGAGAACAAGACGGTCGCCGACACCTTCCGCCTTCGCGTGGCTGCCTTCGATCACGCCGGCGACGAGATCCGCGACGTGCAGGCGACCTGGGCCTCGCTGAACCCGAGCATCATGCGCGTCGATCCGCTCACCGGCATGGCGCGCGCCGCCGGAGCCGGCATCGCGCGAATCGTCGCTCAGGTAGGCGACGCAACGGATACCCTGACCGTCAACGTGCAGCCGAATCCGAACATGCCGACCGTGGTCGCTGAGGCAGCGCCGGCACCCGAGGTGCTGCGCATTCCGACGTTGGCGCTGCAGTCGCTTTACCTGATGGTTGGAGATACCGGGCGTGTGAGCGTCGTGGCAAAGGACGCCAGCGGCAACACCGTCGCGAACCCGCTCATCACCTATCGCTCCAACGACACGTCGATCGTGCGCCCGGTTGCCATGCGCGGCGGACAGGGCTGGATCGCGCGCACCACCGGTACGACCTACATCGTCGCCCAGTTCGGCATGATCGTGGATTCGCTGCAGGTGAGCGTGCGTCCGAAGGGCAGCGCCGCGCCAACGCTCACCGGCGCCGCGCGCGCCATTGTCTTCGAGCGTCCCCGCTTCGATACCCTGACGCTCAAGCGCGTGTACGCCGAGCGCCGCGACAGCGCGGCGCGCGCCATGCGCCGACAGAGCATCGTGAAGGAAAAGACGGGACGGACGCTGGCGCTCAGCGCCGTCGCCGGCCCTGCCGCGCACTCGACACATACCACGAAGTCCTATACCGAGGGTCGCACGGGCCTCATGTACGGCGGGAACGCCGAGCTGGCGCCCTTCGGCTGGTTCAAGGCGACGGGCGACTTGCGCGCTGGCGAGCTGCGCACCAATCGGAACACGGGCGAAGACATGAAAGTCACAGAAGCCGAGGCACAGGTGATCTTCTCCCCCGCGACATGGCTCGGCTTCGGCGGCGGCTACGTCATCCGGAACGAGGTGACGGAGCTCGGAACGCAGCGCTGGACCTTCCCCCGCGTGTCAGCGACGGCGCGCTTCGCCTTCGTCGGCGATGCCGTGACGACGGTAGCCGGGTTCTCCGTACTTCCGGCCGCTCACTACACGGGATACGCTGACAGCACGCTCAAGCTGGTACAACCCAATCCGTTCAGCATCGCGGGGGAAGCGGGCATCGAGGTCCGCAACGGGCTGCTCAGCGCTGGACTGAACTACTACGTCGAGCGCTTCACCTTCCCGATCCTCGCCGGCGTCGTGCGGCGAGACCAGTTCTCGGCGCTCAGGCTTAGACTCGGGTTACAGGTTGGGCGGTGACCGACGGGTTGTCAGTCGGCAGAAACCGCAGGACCTCCAAGTAATAAGAAGGCAGGTCTGGAGAAACTCCAGGCAGGTGTAGAGCAAATCAGGAAAAGAAAAAGGGCGACGCTCGGTCGCCCTTTTCTTTTGTACCACTCGATCACTCTATAACTGCCAGAAGTGCCTCTACACCTGACCCCTTAGCACTTGTGGGTCCCGCTGTGCCTGACGACCGAAAACTCGCCGGTCTAGTTCAGCGTGGCCGCGGAATGACTATGTCCGGTGCGAAGTACGGGAACGTCACCGGCAGCAGCAGCTCCATCTTCGTCTCGGGATGGAAGAAGCGCAGGTTCGACGAGTCGCGACGCTGCCTCGCGTACCGGATCGGAGCCCAGCCGCCGCGCGCGAACACCGGCGTTTCGACGCCGAGCGAGTCCACTAGCGTGGCGACGTGCAGCGAATCGCCGTACCGCCAGCGAACCTCGTGCGCGTCGTCGCCGTGCGGGGCGACCAGCACGCTCAGCTCGGCCGGCTGTCGATCGCCCGATTCGACGATCGGCGCCAGAAACGCCCGCACGGTAGCGATCTGGTCGAGGAATCCGATCGCGCCACGCCCCACCTGGGACAGCCGCGGATCGCTCCGCAGCGCTTCGTCGCCGGCAAGGGCAAACGCATCGTACATCCGGAAGAATTCGCGCACCGACGCGGGATCTGCATCGAGGGCACGGGCTGCCTGCACGGAATCCACAAACGGGAATCGACCTGCGAGTCTGGCCGCGAACAGCGTGCGGAGGCGCGTATACGCGGCGACCGCCGTGCCCGCCGCGCCGCGGCAGCGGCCCGACATCGAGGCCTGATACTGGCGCCGGCGGCGGACAAAGAAGTCCCCGGACTGACGCGCTTCCTCGAGGTCGCCCGAAGATCCAGCGCACGACGTGAGATCGCTCACGGCCATGTTCTCGCGCATGAAGCGATGCAACAGGCCGAGTGAGCCCGTGTAGTCCAGCCGCTCGAAGCGCGCGACCTCGGTAGCGATCTCCTCCCAGTCCGAGAGCAGCCGCGGTGTATGGATAGAATCGACGACGGTCAGGCGCAGGTACCGCAGCGCCGGCGCCACTTCATGCGCCAGTGTCCGCACTTCCGTCGTGTAGTTGATCAGCGTGGTATACGCGTTCAACGAGTCGGTGACGCCGAGTGCCGCATAGCCGATCGGAATGACACCCTGCCATACGGCGATCTTGCCCGTCTGCGGCGTGAAATACTTCTCCTGGTCGAGCAAGGCCTGCGCGGAGGCGAGCGTGTGCTCCGCCTGGCGTGCACCCGCCGCGATCAGCTTTCTCCCGGCGCCCGCGGCACCGAGCGAATCGAGCATGGTCGCGAGCCGCACGGTGCGCACGGCGGCGGCGTCCAGGTTGGCGGCTTCCGCCCGGATCTCGACGAGGCTGAGGCTGTCCCCCGGCACGAAGCGCTGCGCCCTCGCCGCGATGTCGAGCGAGCGGCCGAGCAGCTGCACTTCCAGTGCGCGCTGCAGACGCTCCGGCGGCTGCTCGGGAAATGCACTCGCCAGCGAGAGCACCGCCTGCAGGTATTCACCGCGGAGCGCGAGGGCCAGCTCGAGCAGCCCGACGTCCCAGCGCAGCCGCCGGCCGGCGGGGATCTCAGCGACGACGTCGCCGTAATCGCGCGGCACCATGAGACGGGTCTTGTACAGCCCACTCACGACGCGCTTCAACGTGTCCGCCGCCTCGGCGGGCGACAGTGTGTCGCGTCTGATGCGCGCGGCGGCAAAGCGCAGCTGCGCATCGATCGAGTCCTGAATCGCTCGCGCCATCCTGACGCCCAGAATGGCGGAGTCACTCACCGCGGCCACGAGACCCGTGCGTGTCTCCACCAGGTCGATCAGCGCCGCGAGCCCGTCGATCGCGTGAAGGTCGTCCTCCGCGTCCTTCGGACGCGTGGAGAGCGCGGCGCGCGGCGCGAGTTGCCGCCCGGCTTCGCTCGCGACAGTTGCCGCCGAGGATACGGCGCGATTGATCACCGACGCCGCCATCGCCGGCGTCACCACGATCGCGGGGCCGGAGGCGTTGCGCAGCGCGTTCTCGAAGTCGGGGGTCGCGAGGTCGGAATCCGCGGCGAATCGCTCACCGAACAGGTAGTCGAGCAGCGGGAGCAGGTCAGCGACGCTTCCCGTCGTGGGCCCCGCCAGCGCGTTGTACCGCTCGATGTTGCGGCTGAGAAGGCGGACGTCGTTCAGATACCGCGGCAGCGAACGAGGATCCGTCAGATCGATCGACTCGTCATCACTGCCGAGGAGGGTCTGCGCGACGGGCCCGAGGAGACGATCCGCGCGCTCCTGCAGGCGGCGCCGCGTCACTGGCAGCACGATGTTCTGCACGCCGCGCATCATCGAGATCCGGATGTCATTCGGAAGCGGCGAGAACCACGATGTCGGAAGAAACGCCGAGCGCACCCGCGTGTTGGGCACCTCGCGGATCTGTCCCACCAGCTCGATCACGGCGGCGTCGTTGGCGCGACGATTCGACGCGGACTCGGTCCCCGCGCCTTGCTCGGAGCGCTTGATGTCCTCGAGATCGATCGCAAGGCCGCTGAGCACCCGTGTGAGAGACTGCGCGCGCGTTATCAGCCCTTCTTCCTCCACCTGCGCGTCGCGCTGCCAGCCGTATACGGCGGTGTACAACCCCGCGCTGCCGCCGAGGAGGAGCAACGCCGCCGCGGCCTGCGCGATGACCACCCGGCGGTCGCGCGCGAGGCGGAGTCGAGCCGTCGGCCGGGCCAGCCCCGCTTCCTTGAAGATGCGTTCCGCGAACAGCGAGCGCAGGAACACGAGCGAGTGGTCCGTGCTCGTCAGCGCTGAGGACGCTCCGCGCTCCGCGCGCACGGTGACCGCCTGATCCTGTGGCGTCGGGTCGGTGACGTCGCCGGTGAAGTACATGCCGCGGAAGAACAGCGAGGGACGCCGCTCCCCTTCGGGCATCAGCTTCGCGACGAAATCCCGGAGCGGCTCCTGCATGTCGACGAACTCGCCGTCGAACACGAAGAGGCCCACGGTATCCGCCACGTTCTCGGGCGCGGCGAGCAGCTCGTCACGCAGGTCCGCAAGCTGCCTGCGCATGTCGTCGAATCCGGTTGCCACCCACTCGTCGTTGAACGGCTTCTCGACGTCGTTCGGGTTCGACCAGCCGAACACGTCCCCGCGCCGCTGCTCGGGCAGTGTCTGCGCGAAGCTGCGGAAGCCGGGAAGGATGTCGCACTTCGTGACGAGCACGTGGAGCGGCAGACGCACGCCGAGCGCCTTGCGGGTGCGCTCGAGGAAGTTGCGGATGCGATCGGCCTGGTCGGCCAGCTTCGCGGGCTCCGCGCGTCCACTCAACAGATCGGCACATGAAATCGTGACGATGATGCCATTCAGCGGCGAGTCCGGCCGCTCGCGACGCAGCATGTGCAGCAGCGTGTGCCAGCCGATGGAGGCGTCGGCCACCGTCTGCTCCGGCGGCAGTGTGCGCATGCCTTCCGTGCTCCCCGGCGCGGCGTCGGGCGCTTCCAGAATCACAGCGTCCTCGTACAGCCACCACTTTCCCGCGTCCTTGCGCAGGTTGTCGACTTCCATCGGCGGGCCGTATGGCAGCGGCAATCCGTTGTTCGACAGCACCGTCTGACGTCCCGATCCGTCCGCACCGACGAGCATGAACCAGGGCATGGTCATGCGATTCCTCGTCGACGCCCGCGGGCCAATGGTGGTGTCGAGCGATTTCTCGAACGACGCCTTCATCGACATGATCAGGCTCTTGCGTCCTGAACCGCGGTACTCTTCGGCCGTCTGCGCGAGCACTTTCCGTTCGGCGGCGGTGACCGCGAGCGAATTCGGCCCTTCGAGCGGCGTTATCTCGTCTTCTTCATCGGGCTGGAGCGAGTTCCAGATGAGTAGACCAATGCCGCCCAGCACTGAGACGCCGATGAGAATCCATGGAAGCAGCGTACGCATCGATCAGCGAGCCTTGGTCGACGTGCTGGCCTTGATGCGGCTGGTCACGTCCTTGAGGTCGGACGACGCGCGACTCCAGGCGACGTGCGCGACGACGGTGTATGTCACGATGAGGAATACGAGGATGGCCGCCCAGCGCTGCGCGCCGGAGTAGCGCGAGATGGCCTGGCCGGCCACGGTCCGCGTCACGGCGTCCGGGAAGATCCGGCGGTCGTCCGCATACAGCATGAGCGGATCGGCGCCATGCACGTACTCGTACAAGCGGCGGCGATACTCCGCGATCGGCCGAACCAATCCGAACGGACGCCACTTTCCCTGGAATCCGGCGGCGAGCACGAGCAGATAAACACGCGCGAGGTCGCGCGCGACGCTGGAATCCGGAAGCTCCTTCAGGAGCTTGTCGATGCGCTTGAAGACCTCGAGATCGGCGCCATGCGTGCGGTAGAGCTTTGGCTCGAGCCGAAACTTCGGCCAGGAAGCCTTGCCACTCCATTCCGTGTTGCTGAACAGCTCATCGGCCAGCGCCGCCATGGCGAACTGCGCATCCGGATAGCGCTGTGCGACTTCGCCACCCATCCACTTCGCTTCCGCGGCCTGCAGCTCCAGTAGCTCGCTGAGTCGCTTGCTCAACCCTTCGGCTTCGGCGTCCGGTTCGGCGTCAGGATTGTCCATCGCCATGACCGCGGTCGCGAATCCGGCCGTGAATTCGTTCTTCTGGTGCTGGAAGCGAATGATCTCGTTGTAGAACGCGCGGAACTTCGACAGCAGGAATCCCGCTGCGGCCTTCGCCGCCTCACCCTGCTCAGCCGCCGCCTCCGATGCAGCGCTGCTGGAACCGAACAAGCGGTGCCACAACGACGCGAAGAATCCCCGCTCGCGCAGCTCGAGGGTATCGCCATCCGCGACCGCGGGGTCGATCGGACGGTCGCGGCGAGGCTCGACCGCGAATTCGTCCAGTGGCGCCGCGATCTCGTCGATCTCGATCAGCGGCAGGTCCGACGTGGGGCCGCTCGGCGCGATCTGCGAGCTGACGTCGTCGAGCACGTGGGCAGCGGCGCCGACGCGGTCCTCGTGATCGCTCGTGGAATTCTCTTCGGGGTGCGACACGAGGCGCTGTAGCCATCGACCAGGCCGCGCCAGTGCGCGTCTCAGTCCATTCTTCGCCGCGTCCGACGGCAACGCGTCGTCCACGGTGCTGAAGACTTCATCCACTGGCGTCGCCTTGAGGTCCGACGCCCACGGAAACCTGAAGTTGTCCGGCGGAGCGACACCGCCCGTGCTTTTGTCCGCGTTTCCCAGGAGCGCGGGAGCGGAACCATCCTCGGCGTTCTTCGAGAACATTGCCGCGAGACGACCGCGCATGCGCGACCACACCGTGGCCTGCGTCTCGTACGCAGTGCCCCACGAGCGGAATGGACGAAATCCTCCGTTGTTCCCGGCAGAATTTTCGCCGCTGGCAAAATCCGAGTCGGCCGGCGTCTCGCCGGTGCTCTCGAATTTGTGATCGGGATCGCTCTTCAATTCAGCGGCGTCGTCTGAGGGAGCGATGATGCGGGGGCGGGTGGACAGTTGCCTGTCGCGGATGGCAGCGCAATAGTGCCGATGTGCTTTCAGGTCAACGATTAAGGGACTGGACAGCCCGCCTTTTGGTAACCGGATGCTCTATGGAATGGACCTGCCGGGTTTTGGACGGGTATTACGCGTAACCAGGACTGGCAGTCTACTTTCGACGGACAAATCCTCTATGACCAACGTTCAACGTCTCCTGCTCGCCAGCTCGGCAATTTTTGCCGCCGGGTGCGGACGTGCGGCCGCCATGGACGACGGCATGAAGGAGGACCTTCAGGCCGCCTCGGCGGCCACTTTGGAGCTTGCCCCAGTCGGGGGTGGTCAGAAAGTCGTGTCCGCCATCGAGCAAACCGGCAAAACCCAGCCTCGGGTGACTTCGAGTCGGAAAGCAGTCGCGCCGGCTCGCACTCCGCCCGCGGAAACGCGGCAGGAGACCCAGACGGCGACCAGGACGCCCCGCGAGCCAGCCGCCACGGTTCCGGTGAATCGCCCCGCCGTGAACCCGCCACCCCCGGGTGGTTACAAGACCATCGGTGAAGTGCTGCGCAACGCGCCCTTCCCGATCAAGCCGTAGTCAGGATCGGTCGAACAAGAGCGAGATGAGTCGGGGCGGCGCGTCAGCGCCCGCCCCTTCTTCCAGCCACTCGCCCAGCTCCCGCAGCGCGAGCCCCGCGCTGATGCCGCCGTTCACGAACTCGCTCACGGTGTGATCGTGCGCGGCCACCTTCACCTCCTCGCCGGTGTTCGGGTCGGTGAAGTGCGCCTGGACGCCGAGCAGCTGGCGGTACGGATGCAGCTCGCAGATGAAGAGCTGTCCGCCCGGGCGCAGCACACGAGTCGCCTCGAAGAACACCGGCGCGAGGTCGTGGACGTGCTCGAGAATCAGGTTGCCGATTACGACGTCCACTGACGCAGCGGCAACCGGCCACAGCTCACGCACGTCGTGACGCACGAACTTCACGTTCGAGGTACTGAGCCGCTCGTGCGCGCGCGCGATCATCGCGCCCGAGAAATCCATGGCCGTGACATGGCGCGCATGCTCCGCGAGCCACACCGTGTTCTTCCCCGTTCCGCATCCCAGCTCGAGGACGTCGCGGTCCGCCAGGTCCAAAGGCGCTCGGCGCACGACCGCGGCATCGAGATCGCGCGTCGTGTTCTTGTCCTCATCGTAGCTCGCGGCCCAACGATCGTAGGCGCGTTCGACGTCGTCGCGGGAAGGCATCCTCTGCATGTCCCGGGAAAGCTACGCGGATGACATATTCCATCATGTCCTCCGTCCTTCCCGACTCCGTGCTCAGCGAGCGCTTCGTCGTGGAGCGGGAGCTCGGCCGCGGGGGGATGGCCACCGTGTATCTGGCGCGCGAAACGAAGCACGAGCGGCAGGTGGCCATCAAGATCCTGCACCGCGAGGTGAGCGCCAGCTTCGGCAAGGAGCGGTTTCTCCGCGAGATCGGAATCGCAGCGCGGCTCTCTCATCCCCACCTCGTGCCCCTCATCGACTCCGGCGAGGCCGATGGGCTGCTGTACTACGTCTCGTCCTTCATCGCGGGGGGCTCGCTCCGCGATCGTCTCGAGCGCGAAGGACAACTGCCGGTCGATGACGCTGTGCGCATCGCCACGGAAGTCGGCGCAGGACTCGACTACGCGCACCGGGCGGGGTTCGTCCATCGCGACGTGAAGCCCGAGAACATTCTCTTCGCGGATGGGCACGCGCTCCTCGCGGATTTCGGGATCGCGCGCGCCGTGGCCGACCATTCGAATCCCTCGCAGGCGCCGGACAACGTGACGGACGCCGGGATCGCGGTGGGCACACCCGCATACATGAGCCCCGAGCAGGCGGCCGGAGAGCGGAAGCTCGATGCCCGCAGCGACGTGTACTCGCTCGGCTGCGTGATCTTCGAGATGCTCACAGGCGAGCCGCCCTTCCTGTCGCCCTCCGCGCGTCAGGTGATGTCGCGGCATATGGTCGAGACGCCGCGACGCCTGCGCACCATCCGCCCGGACGTGCCGGCCGCGATCGATGACGCGGTGCGTCGCGCGCTGCAGAAGGAACCCAGTGCCCGATGGGCGACCATATCCGAGTTCGCCAACGCGCTGCGCGCCGAGAGTGCCCCGCACGGCCGCGTGCTGACGGCGGCGCGCCGCGGCATCGCCGTGCTGCCCTTTGTGAACGCGAGTCCGGATGCGGAGAACGAGTACCTCAGCGACGGCCTCACGGACGAATTGATCAACGCGCTCGCCCGCGTCGAAGGAATTCGCGTCGCCTCGCGCACGTCGGTGTTCGCGCTCAAAGGCAAGCCGCAGGACGTGCGCGCGATCGGCGCGCTGCTCGACAGCGCGTACGTGCTGGAGGGCACCGTGCGACGCGCGGGTGCGCAGCTCCGCATCACGGCACAGCTGACCTCCACCGACGACGGCACCTTGCTCTGGTCGCAACGGTACGATCGCCAGCTCGACGACGTCTTCGCCATTCAGGACGAGATCTCGCAGACCATCGTGAACACCCTGCTCGCGGGAACCCTCAGCGAGCTGGTGACACCCGCCGCCGAGCGCCATACGCGCAACGTACGCGCGTACAGCTTGTATCTGAAAGGCCGCTTCGACATGAACCTGCGGACGCAGGCGGGTGTCGCGAACGCGATCAGATATTTCGAGCAGGCTATCGACGAAGATCCCACGTATGCCCTTGCGTACACGGGGCTCGCCGACTCGTACGCGCTGCAGCTGGACTATCGCAGCATCCCGGTGCACGAGGGGCTCGATCTCGCCAAGAAGTTCGCCGAGAAAGCGATCGAGCTCGATCCTACGCTCGCGGAGCCGCACGCCTCCCTCGCCTGGCGACACTTCATCTACGATTGGGACTGGGACGCGGCGATTCGCGGGTTCAGGCGCGCCATTCAGCTGGACCCGAGGTACGCCTGGGCGCACCAGCTCTACGGATTTGTGCTCGCCTCCCGCGGGCAGCACGGCGAATCACTCGTCGAAGGACACACCGCCGTGGAGCTCGACCCGGGATCGGTGTCCGCACGACGATCGCTCGGCTGGTCGTACTACTACGCGCGGCGCTGGGAGCAGTCGCGCTTTCATCTGGAGCGCGCGATCGCGATGAACCCGAACGCGGAAGAGACCTATCGCGTGATCGGACATGTCCTCGCGGTCACCGGCGAGTACGTCGAAGCCGAGCGACTGCTTCGCGAAGCCGCGGCGATGCCGGAGGCCGGCACCTATACACGCGCGACACTCGCGTACTGCCTCGCGCGTGCAGGCAAAGTCCATGACGCCCGCGCCATTCTCGGCGAGCTGTCGGACGAAGCGACGACGGGATACGTGTCACCCGTGGCCTTCGCGACGGTGCACCTCGGCCTCGGCGAGGTCGATCGCGCCGTCGATTGGACGGAACGGGCCTACGCCGAGCGTCGCGGCTGGATGTGCTACCTCAAGGTCAATCCGATCGTGGATCCGATGCGCGGCCACCCGCGCTTCGAGAGCCTGATTCAGCGACTCAAACTCTAGCGCACCATCCCGATAAACGTCGGCGCCATCCACGGAATCGCAAGCAGCACCAGCGCCGTCACGAACCCCACAATCCACGGTCGCTTGCTGTCCATCGGCGGATACGCCGTGGACGATTGGAACGCGAAGTACGCCATCGGCACGTGCGCCAGCGCTACCACGAGCGGCGCGAGCGTTCCACCGAACGACATCGGCCGCTGCATGACCGCCACGCCGAGAAGGTAGGTCGCTTCGAGCACCCCGATCCCGAGCGCCATCCCGAATCCGAACCGGTCGCGGGTCCGCGCCGCCAGCCACATGAGCACCAGCAGGTACGACAGCATCGCGATCCCGATGTACGGGATCTGCACCACGAGGCTGCGCGCATCTTGAATGAGCGAGACGAACTGAAACTCGAAGATCACTCGGGCCAGCAGCGCGCCACCGAGCGCCATCTGCACACGGTTGCGATGCGCTTCGACCTGCGCGAGCGCCTTGCTGAATGCCGTCGACGCACGCTCCTCGATCTGTGGCGTGACCACAGGAGTGAGCTTGGAGTCAGCGGCTGGTGCCGGCGGAGCGATGTCGCCTTGTACCTGCATACGGCCTCCGTGGGGAGGACTGCGGGAACGTCCTAGGAGGACGCGCCAGCCGGTACGGGGCAACCCTGCTGATCGACTGTTTACGTGCGTTCGAGGACCTTAAGCACCTTTTCGGCGGCAGCCCAGCCGGAAGCGATGGCTCCGTGCACCGTGCCGTTCCGGCCTTCGGCATCCGCGTGCTCGCCCGCGAAAAACACCGTGTCCTGGAGCGGCCGACTTATCTGGCGCGCTGCGTCGTCGCCGTCCACGCCGGCGTAGCTGTAGACGCCGCGAGTGAACGGGTCCGCCATCCAGTCATGCGTGAACCCCGCGACCACCCGTTGCTCGATTGCCCGTCGGGACATCCCCAGAACCCGTGCCAGCGACGCGATGGCGCGTCCGATGATCTCGTCCGGTGTGCGCCCGGACAGAGTGCGCGACCGTGGTCCGCCGCGCCACCCAACAATCAGCGGCGACCGGATCGGGTACGAGGTCCACCACACGTTGAAGTCGACGTCGTCCAGCGAGTGGAGAAAGGACATCGTGTCGAAGCGTTCGTCGCCGGCGTGTTTGGCGAACCGCTCCCCGATCCAGAATGGCTCATTCAACTGCAGCGCGACGCGGACGACATTGCCCATCACGAGCTGCGCGAGCGCGCGCGCATGGGATGCAAGTGGTGGGTCGAACTCGATCGCGCCGGGTGCGCCGGGAGAGGCCTGCAGCACGCCCACGGGCACACTCACGACGACGGCACGGCCGGCCACCGACGGCAGCACCTCCCCACCAGCGCTCGTGACGTCGACCTCGACACTCCCCTTCCGCCACCGAATGCGCCGCACCGTGACGCCCCGCTGCACGCGACTGAGCACCGGTGCCGCGAGTGCGTCGACCACCGCGCCGTACCCTTCGACGACACGCCCGATGCGTCGCTCGCGAACGTCGTCGCGCGGGCTGCCGCCCTCCGCCAGGGATCGCTCGCTGATCAGATCGAGGTCCGCGGCGTGGAATCCTTCGACGTACTGCTCCGCGAGCTTCCGGTCCTCCCGACTCACGCCTTTCACTCCTGCGAGCGCCTCCGCAAAGGACCGATCCTCTTTCCGGTCTTCCTTCAGCTGCCGCATCACGCGATCGAGGCGTTCCCAGAAGTTGTCGAGCAGCCGCAGCGTCCCTCGGCGACTGCTCCATCGGCGGCCAGCCATGTCCAGCGCGCGCAGTTGCTCATCGCGCACGATCTGATCGATCTCCGGGGTCTCGCCGTGAATGAACTCAGCGCCGAGCTCGGCGGGGACGCCGAGGCCGTCCGGATGCAGCGTCCACACGCGCCCGCCGAGACGTTCCCGTGCCTCGAGCACCGTGACCTCTACGTCCGCTACCTCGAGACGCTGCGCAGCCGCGAGACCGGCAACGCCCGCGCCCACGACCACCACGCCGGCGTCGCTGGTCATCGTGTCATCAGAGGCTCAGCCGGGTCGCGCGTCGCTACTGCGACGATTGCTGCGAAGAAACGCGACCCAGAACAGCTCGCGGCTGTCGGTCCACAGCCGCTCGAGCTCGAACCCGGCCTCGTTGACCAGTCGCTCCAGGGAATCCGCATCGTACTTGTAGGAGCACTCCGTCCAGATGGTTTCGCCGGCCCGGAATGCTATGCGCTCTCCCCCTACGCGCACGATCTGGTCGCACCGGGACTCGAGATGCATCTCGATGCGGCTGGCGTCTTCGTTGAAGAAGGCGCGATGGGAGAATCGCTCGACATCGAAATCGGCGTCCAGCTCGCGATTGAGGCGCTCGAGAACATTGAGGTTGAAGGCCGCAGTCACTCCCGCGGCATCGTTGTATGCGGCATCGAGGGTCTGGCAGTCCTTCCGTCGATCCACGCCCAGGATCAACGCGCCTTCGTAGCGAATCACACTCCGCAGGCTGCGAAGAAAGGTCGCGGCCTCCGGTGGGTGAAAATTGCCGATCGTCGACCCCGGAAAGAATGCCACGCGAGTCGACCCAGCGGGGAGATGTGGCAAACGGAAGCGACGCGTGTAGTCGGCCCACACCGGACGCACGAGCAGTGTTGGATAATCGCGCTGCAGCTGCGCTGCGACGCGACTCAGCTGTTCGCGGGAGATGTCGACGGGCACATACGCCACCGGTCGATCCAGCGCGTCCAGCAGCAGTCGCACCTTCTGCCCCGCACCGCTGCCGTATTCGATGAGCGACACCCGGCTGCCGGCGCGGGCCGCGATGTCCGTGGCATGCGTACGCAGGATCTCGAGCTCCGCGCGCGTGACGTAGTACTCCGGCTGGTCGCAGATGCGTTCGAACAGCGTCGCTCCACGATCGTCGTAGAACAACTTCGGCGGGAGCGATTTCCGCGGCGCCATGAGCCCGCGGAGCACTTCCTCCCGCAGCGCGTCGCTGGAAACCGGCGCGTGCCGATCCAGTCGCTGGCCGTTTACGACGCGGCGAGACGAATTCCCGTGAACTGCCATCGAGTATCCGAGGGAAAGAAGTTGCGGTAGGTGACCCGCGCATGCGTGTCCGGCGTGGCCAGCGATGATCCGCGCAGCACCCACTGATCGGCCATCCACTTCCCGTTGTATTCGCCGATCGCCCCGCGCGCTGGTACGTATCCCGGATAGGCGACGTACGCGCTCTGCGTCCACTGCCAGCGTCCCGCGAAGAGCTGCGGCAGATCCGGACGGCGCCGCGCGGCCACCTCCCATTCCGCCTCAGTGGGCAAGCGATGCCCAGCCCACCTCGCATAGGCATCGGCCTCGAAGTAGCTGACGTGCGCAACGGGCGCCTTTGGATCGAGTCGCCGAGTTCCGCCCAATGTGAATTCCGTCCACCCGTCAGGCGTGCGCTCCCAGTACAGCGGCGCCTCGCGATGCTCCGCATGCGCAACCGCCCAGCCGTTCGCGAGCCACAGATCGGGACGGCGATACCCGCCGTCCTCGATGAAGGCGAGGTACTCCGCATTCGTGACCAGACGCGACGCGAGTCGATACGGAGTGAGATACACCCGATGCGCGGGACGCTCGTTGTCGAACGCGAATTCCTCACCCGCGTACCCCACGGTGTACAACCCCTCGGGCACCTCGGCCCAAACCGATTCTTCGTGCGCCGGCACATCGGGCACGAGCGACGCCGAGTACACCGGACGCATGGGGTTCATCCAGAACACGTGCTTGATGTCCGTGAGCAGCAGCTCCTGATGCTGCTGTTCGTGATGCAGCCCCAGCTCGATCAATTCCGCCGCGGGATGGCTGCGATCGTCGCCGATCTCCTCGAGCAGCCGCAGCATGTGCTCGTCCACATGGCGGCGATACGCGAACACCTCCTCCACCGTCGGTCGCGTCACCAGCCCCCGTTGCGCGCGGCAGTGGCGCTCCCCGGCCTGCACGTAGTACGAGTTGAAGAGAAACGCGTACTTCGGGTTCGGCGACTCGTACGTCGGCACATGTGGCGCGAGCACGAACGTCTCGAAGAACCAGCTGGTGTGCGCGAGATGCCACTTCGTGGGACTGACATCCGGCATCGAGCTGACGACGAAATCTTCGACCTCGAGCGGATCGCACAGCCGCTCCGTCCACGATCTGACCTCGCGGTATCGGCTGCTCAGTGCATCCGCCGATGCGACGATCGGGGTAGCAATCGCGTGCGTCATACCCCTTCCAAGAGCAAGCCCCATGCACCATCGCAACCCGCCATCGGGCGACTCGGCACCTGCCACCCGCCACCCGCCACCTGCCGCCACCCCTAGTTGACATATGCCTGAAGCGATGTAATACCTAAGTCAGCGAGGTAACCACACCATGGCTGGCTCCGATCTCTATACCGGCACGCTCGACCTGCTCATCCTCAAGGCGGTCTCATGGGGACCGCGCCACGGCTACGCCATCGGCCGCTGGATTCGAGAAACCACCTCCGACGTGCTGGTCGTGCAGGAGGGCGCCCTGTATCCCGCGCTGCACCGCCTGGAACGGAAGGGGCTGCTCAGCGAGGAGTGGCGTCAGTCGGAGACCGGTCGCCAGGCGAAGTACTACGCGCTGACCACGGCCGGCCGTGCGCACCTGCGTGCCGAGCGCAAGCGCTGGGAACAGTACTCGGGGGCGGTCGCACGCGCCCTCGCGACGACATAGGAGGAACGTCCATGTCCAAGCGATCCTTTCGCCTCTCCGACAGCCGCCCCGACGCGCGCCAAGACGTCGATGACGAGCTCGCCTTCCACCTCGAGATGCGTACTCGCGAGTTCGTGGAGCAGGGCTTCAGTGAAGAAGAGGCGCGCCGAAAGGCCACGGCGTCCTTCGGCGACGTCGGCGCAATCGGCAGCGATCTGCGCAGCGAGCGTGGTGAGCGTAACGCCGCGATCGAGCGACGTGATTTCTGGGTCGGCGTGCGCATGGATGTGAAGTACGCCCTGCGCGCGCTGCGTCAGCATCGCGCCTTCACGGCGGCCTCCATCGCGACCCTCGGACTCGGAATCGGAGCCACACTCGCCGTATTCACCGTCGTCAACGGAGTGTTGGTGCGGCCGCTGCCGTACAAGGATCCCGAGCGAATTGCCGCACTGTGGATGTCGTCGACGGACCCGAACTTCGCGTCCAACACCCTGCCCTTGTCCAGTGGCTTCTACTCGGACGTCGTCCGCGAGCAGCGCACGCTCGAGAGCATCGCCGCGTTTCGCGCATGGCAATACACACTGGCGGTTGGAACAGGGGAGCCCGAGCCCATCTCCGGCGCACGCGTCACCCCGTCGCTCTTTTCGGTGCTCGGCGCTCGACCTCTGCTCGGTCAGCCCTTCTCCAGGGAGAACGCGTATCCAGGTGGACCGCACGTCGCGATGATCAGCTATCCGCTCTGGCAGCGGCGCTTTGGCGAGGATCCACAGATCGTCGGCAAGCAGATCTCGCTCAACGGTGAATCGTTTACCGTGCTTGCGGTGATGCCCCCCGGTTTTGCTTTTCCGCGCGGCGCCGAGCTTCCCGCGCCATTCGGATTCGGAGTGCGCACGGACGTGTGGACGCCGCTCGTGTTCGACTCCAGCGACGTCCGGAACTACGGAACGCAGAACCTCTCAGCGGTCGGGCGCATCGCCCCGGGAACGCCGATGTCGATCGCGGAGGCTGACGTGCGAGGCATCCTGCGCCGCTTCCTCGATGTCAACGCGCCGACGCTCAAGCTGGATTATCGCCTCGTGCCACTCGCCGAGCAGGCCGGCGGCAGCGTGAAACGCGGACTGTTGATCATGATGGGCGCCGTCGCGTTTCTGCTGGTCATCGCCTGTGCCAACGTCGCCAGTCTGCTCCTCGCGCGCGCATCCACTCGGCAGCGTGAGCTGGCGGTGCGCGCCGCGCTCGGTGCCGGACGATCCCGGATTGCGCGGCAGCTCGTGACGGAGAATCTCGTTCTGGCCGCCGCCGGCACCGCGGTCGGGATGGCGATCTCCTGGTGGGGCAGCCGAATCATGCTGGCGCTCGTTCCCGGCTCCATGCCTCGCGCCGACGACATCGGGGTCGACTGGCGCGTCGTCGCGTTCGCGCTCGCCGTGGCGTTGATTGCCGGCATCGCATTCGGCATCGCAACCGCATACTCGGTGAGCTGGTCGCGACTGGCGGCGGAGCTGCACAGCGGCGGCACTCGGGCAACGGCAGGCACCGCGCGTCGCCTGGGCCGTCGCCTCCTCGTCACCGCCGAGGTCGCGCTCGCGCTCATCCTGATCATCGGCGCGTCACTGCTGACGCGCAGCTTCATTCGGCTGCAGCAGGTCCGGCCGGGGTTCGATCCATCGAATGTGCTGACCGTTGGCGCCGCGATGCCGATCGCCGGTCGCTTTGATCCTGCCCGCGACGGACCGCGCTGGGCGCAGGCCTTTGAAGCCGCAACCACGCAGCTGAGCCAAATACCGGGCGTGCGTGCTGTCGGCGCCGTCAGCTCGCTCCCGCTGAGCGGCATCGTCGAGGGTGGCGGCCTGCGCGTGACCGGGCGTCCTCCGGATCCGCCGGGAGAGGGCCCGCACGCACAGTACTTCGTCGTGAGCGGTGACTATTTCGGTGCGGCGCGCATCGCGCTCATCGCGGGCCGCTTCTTCGATGCCACTGACGATGCGCCAGGCGTGAGCAGCATCATTGTGAACCGTGAATTCGTGAAGCGCTACCTCACGACGGAACGTGAAGCGATCGACCGCACCGTCGTTCCGATGTTCACCTTCGATCGAGGCCCGGAGTATCGCATCGTCGGCGTAGTGGACAACGTGAAGCAGAACTCGCTCGAGGATGTGCCGACTCCGCAGGTCTACGTGCGGCAGTCACGCATGTCGTATCCCGGCCTGACGTACGTGGTGCGCACTGACGGGGATCCGCTCGCGATGGTCGCGACCGTAAAGCGCGTTCTCCGATCCGTGGATGCCGGCATGACGGTGCGCGATGTGTCGACCTTCACCGATGTCCTGGAGCACTCGCTCACGCGCCAGCGGTTCAGCATGGCGCTCATCGGCGTCTTTGCCGGCTCCGCGCTCGTGCTTTCGCTCGTTGGCTTGTATGGCGTCATCGTGCTGATCGTGGGACAGCGGCGACGCGAGATCGGCGTCCGGCTTGCGCTCGGCGCCAGGCCCCTGGACGTCGTTCGCATGGTCCTGGGCGAGAGTGCGCGATTGAGCATTGCCGGCGTGGTGCTTGGCATCCTCGGCGCCGTCGCTCTCACTCGCGTGCTCGCATCGATGCTGTACGACGTGAGCCCGACCGACATCGCGACCTTTGCCGGTGCCGCCGTGCTCGTGCTGGCGGTGTCGATCTCGGCGGGGTTCGCGCCCGCGCGCCGCGCCGCGCGCGTCGATCCGACCGTGACCCTTCGTACCGATTGATGCATACCAGCGGCGTCGTGCCGAACGGCGCCGCTCCCTCCGCCCCTTCCCCCCCCCGCCCCCGCTAGCGGCGACGGCGCAATAGTCCGAGGTACAGCACGTTCACGTCCAGCCCGGGATTGAGCGGGGACGTGTAGCCGTTGGACATATGCTGAAAGCGCCAGCCGAGCACGACCGCGCTGGCGCCGAACGTGTTGACCTCGACGCCTCCGCCGTAGTCGACCGCGAAGTTCATGCGACGCGAGCCGGCGATCGGCATGTCGCGATTGAACCAGAGCATCCCCACGGATCCGTCGGTGAACAGCCGCGCGCGCGACTCGTTGGCCAGATACAGCTTGATGCCGAGCGGATTCGCGCCGGAGCCGTATGTCGCTCGCGCGTCGGCGGACTGGCAGTGCGAGCGACCTGCGACGTCGGTCCAACAGTCGCGCAGCGGACCGGCGCGTCGGCTCACCACCGCGATCGGTACGACTTCGAGGGTGCTGGCCAGCGCAAACGGTCCCGCGGTCTCCAGCACCCACTCCGCGCGCAGATTGGCCGTGAAGTAATTGCGGTCGCGGATCTCCGCGAAGTGCGCTCCGCCATTGGTGTAGAACGACGCCGCCGCCGACCCTCCGACATACCGGTCGCCCCGCTCGATGCGTCGGGCTCCCCCCCACTGCGCCGCGGCTGGCGCGATGGGGCCGGCAAGTAAAGCCACAAGGAGGAGGCGCATCTTCATAAGTTGGCCTACGATCGCTATTTCCGTGATGGTTGTCACGCGGCGATCCAGACGGCCGCGAGTATAGAAAACTCGTGACAACTCGCCTTCCGTCACGTCTTTATAAGGCATGGCTCCCCCGCCTTCCAATTCGACGCGAAAGATGATGCAGGGTTCTCAGGCTCGACTGACCTGGTTCCGTCACGTCTCCAAGGGAGTCGCCGTCGCCGCGTCAACGGGTGCTGCTCTGGTCAGCATCATCACCGCGCTCTTTTCCTATGGCGTGCTTGGAGAGAGCGAGTCGCATCAATCCATCGGGAATTTCGGCGCGGCCTGGGTGCGCGTGCGACCGGTCGCCGATACCGCCACGGCCATCGGCGACACCGTGCACTTCGCCGCCACTGTCGCTGATAAGAATGGCAGCATCCTGATCGGGGCGCGCCCCGTGTGGACCTCGGGGGACTCCAGCATCGCCGTGGTGGGCTCGGACGGCGCCGTGGTCGCGCGCAACGCCGGCTCGACCACCGTCAGTGTAGTCGTCGGCACGCTGATCTCGAACGCGCGCATCATCGTGCGCCAGCAGGTGGCCGGGGTTGCCATCGCCAGCTCCGCGGGCGACACGGCCGCGACGCTGCTCGAGGGAAGTCAGCTTCAGCTTCGCGCTCGCGCCATCGACGCGCGTGGACATACGGTGGCCGGTCGTACCGCCCAGTGGCACGTGGATGATACAACCGTCGCGGTTGTCGATGCCTCGGGGATGCTCGTCGCGCATAACGCAGGTCGAACGGTCGTGAGCGCGAAGGTGGACGGCTCTTCCGGGTATCTCCCGGTCGCCGTCGCGATGACGGCCACCGCACTCGACGTCGTGGCGGGCGGCAACCAGCGCGCACTCGCTGGACGTCCCCTGCCCCAGCGCATCGTCGTCCGGGCGACCAATCGGCGCGGCGCACCCGCGTCCGGAAAGCAAGTCACCTTCAAGCTCGCTGGCGCTCAGGGCAAGATCGACCCCGTCACGGCGACCACCGACGCGGATGGACGCGCGCGGACCACCTGGACGCTCGGTGATGATCCCGGCGCGCAGACTTTGCTCGCAAACGTCGAGAATCTCGACAGCACAGTGGTCATCGAAGCCGAAGCCGACCCGATCGCGGCTCGCACCCGCGTCACCGCAGTGGCGAACCAGCTTCGCGCGAAGGCAGGAAGCAGCCTCACCGACTCGGTCGCCGTTCGCGTGACCGATTCGACCGGCAGGGCGCTCGCGGGAGTCCCGGTGCGCTGGGCGACGCAGGACGGCAGCGTCGAAGCGGTCAACGCTCGCACCGACTCGACAGGCGCTGCACGCGCGCGCTGGACACTGTCGAATCGTGTGGGAACGCAGCAGCTACGCGCGTTCGTCGGGCCTCCTGAGAGTCGGATCCCCCCCGTCGCCATCTCGGCGACAGGACTCGCGGGCGCCGCTGTGGCCATCAAGGTCATGGAAGGCGACCGTCAGCGCGCCGCGGCTGCCGCTACCCTGCCCAAAGCCATCGTGCTGCGCGCCCTGGATGCCAATGGCAACGGTGTGGGGGATGTGCAGGTCGTGTTGTCCATCTCCAGCGGTTCCGTACCCGACACCGCCGTCACGACGGATTCGCTCGGTTACGCCCGCGTGAAATGGACGATGGGGCACTCGGCTGGTGAGCATTCACTCGCCGTGCATGTCGAAGGGATCAAGCAGCTGCTCAAGGTCATGGCGACCGCGACACCCGCCGCGCCCGCGAACCTGTCCTTCGACGACGCACCGGCCGCTGGATCGACGAAGGGCACCGCCGGTCGCGCCCACTCGAAGAAGCTCTTCGCGATCGTCACCGACTTGTATGGCAATCCCGTCGCGGACGCACCGGTGACGTTTTCGGTGAAGGCGGGCGCGGTCACGCCGGCGCGCGCTGTCACGGACAAGCGCGGCCGCGTCGCGCTCAGCTGGATGATGGGCGCCTCCGCGGCCGAGCAGACGCTGCGCGGGTCCGTGAGGGGAACGGACGTCACCGGAGCCTACATCACGCAGGTCGTTCAGGCTGGCGCCCCGAAGCCTGCCGCTACGAAATCGGGTTCGAAGAAGCCGTAGCGCCGCGCGAGGCGCGCTGTCGCGCGCATCGCGCGCGGAGTTACCATAGGGCATGCGATTCCGCCCTGCCCTTCTCCTCGCTGGCTGCGTTGTCATCGCCGGCGTCGCGCGCGCCCAATCGTCCACCGCGCCGAGCTGGAGCCGTGGTGCCGTGTGCTACGAGATCTTCGTGCGGTCGTTTTACGACAGCAACGGCGACGGCATTGGCGATCTCAATGGGTTGACGCAGAAGCTCGATTACATCAACGACGGCGATCCCCGCAGCACCTCGGACCTCGGCGCCCGATGCGTGTGGCTCATGCCGGTCATGGAGTCGCCGAGCTATCACGGCTACGACGCCACCAACTATTACAAGGTCGAGCCGGACTACGGAACGAACGACGACTTCAAGCGATTCGTCGCCGAGGCCCACAAGCGCGGGATCAAGGTCCTCATCGACATGGTGCTCAACCACATGTCGAACGAGCATCCGTACTTCCAGGCTGCGCTCCGCGACACGGCTTCGCCGTACCGGAGCTGGTTCGTCTTCTCGTCCACGGACCAGGGCAAGGGCATCTGGGGCAATCAGGTGTGGCACAAGTCGCCGGTGCGCGACGAGTACTACTACGGGATCTTCTGGCACGGGATGCCGGATCTGAACTACAAGACCGCGGCCGTTCGCGACGAAGCGAAGAAGGTTGCGCGCTTCTGGCTGCAGGACATGGGAGTCGACGGGTTCCGCCTCGACGCGATTCCCTTCCTCGTCGAAGAGGACGGGATCTTTGCGGGCGCGCCGGGCACGCACGACGTGCTGCGCGAGTACAGCGCGTACGTGCGTCAGATCGCGCCGGGGGCGTGGACCGTGGGCGAGGTGTGGGACAGTACCGGCACGATGCTCACGTATTACCCCGATCAGCTCGACGCGCATTTCGCTTTCGAGGCGTCGGACGCGATCGTGAACGCGCTACGCAGCGGCAATGGCAGCACCATCCTCGACAAGTACCTCAGGCTGCAGCGCGCGCTTCCCGCCTACCGGTACGCGCCCTTCCTGCGCAACCACGATCAGACGCGCACGATGACGGAGCTCAAGGGCGACGTCGCAAAGGCAAAGGTCGCGGCAACGCTGCTGCTGACGCTCCCGGGGCTCCCGTTTGTCTACTACGGCGAGGAGATCGGGATGACGGGCGACAAGCCCGACGAACGCTTGCGCACGCCGATGCACTGGACGACGCATGCGCCTTCGGCGGGATTCACCTCCGCAAAGCCGTGGGAGGCGCTGCAGCCGGATTCCCTGACCGCCAATGTTGATGCGGAGCGGCGCGATCCGGGCTCGCTGTTCAACTTGTATCGCAGGCTCATCCACCTGCGCGCGGATAATCCTGCGCTGGCCGACGGTGAGCTGTTCCCATTGACGTCGGGTTCAGACGCAGTGGTCTCCTACGTGCGACGCTGCGGCGGACGTGCCGTGCTCGTGGTGGCGAACGTGGGCGAACAACCGTTGACGCGGGTCGCGCTCTCAGCCCCTGCTGGCACGCTGCCCAATGGCAGCTATTCAGCGCCCGCGCTCATCGGCGCTCAGGCAGGCCGTATTCTCAACGTCGCTGCTGACGGCTCGATCAGGGCGTACGTCCCTATTATGACTTTGGCTGCAAAACAGGCGTACGTGTTCGATCTCGTGTCGGAGCATTAAGAAAACGCTCTTGCCGACCGGCGCCGCGCGGCGGCGCCGCCGAGTACTGACCGCCGCCGCTTGCGGCGGCGCCGAGAACGCCGTTAGCGGCGCCGAGACCCGCTTTTCAGCCTTTGATGATCCGGCTGATCCGCTTGATCCGGAGAAGCAGTCCGGACCCCGCACCCTGAACGTTGTACGCCCCTTCATCCGAGAGACCCGCCGTCGGTACCGGCTGGGCTGACTCCGGAATCGTCAGGGCCTCGATCTCGGCTGTGGTCAATCCGCCCTCCGGCACCTCGAAACGCACAACATCCCGCACGAACGTCACGCAGGTCGCCGCAATGGTGAGACAGACTCCGCCGATCATCACCACATACAGCGGCGCGTTCGGGTTGTCGGCCCCGAATGCAACGCGGATCAACGGACCGAACGCCAGCGACGCGACGATCTCCGGAATCACGATGAAGAAGTTGAATACGCCCATGTACACACCCATTCGATGCGCCGGCAGTGCGGTCGAGAGAATCGCGTACGGCATGGACAGAATCGACGCCCACGCGATCCCGACCCCCACCATGCTCAGGAGCAGCATGTACCGGTCATGAATGACATACACCGAGAGCAGTCCCACGGCGCCACACAAGAGCGCGCCGGCGTGAACGGCTTTGCGTGACGTCGCCGCCGCGATCTTGGGGAGCAGCAGCGCGACCACGAAGCAGGTGATCGAGTAGAAGGCAAAAGCGAACCCGCCCCACTCGATGCCGCGCGTGTACAGCTCCGACCGCGGATCGGTGGCACCGAAGACATGGCGCGCCGTTGCCGGCACGAAGAACAGCCACATGCAGAAGAGTCCCAGCCACGTGAACAGCTGGACCACCGCAAGCTGCCGCATCGTCGCCGGCATCTCGCGGATCGACTCGCCGATCTCGGAGAACAGCGCCCCGAGCCCTCCCTTTCCTTTGCGCGCACGCTCGAACGCCGCGGGATCCTCCGGCGGAAACTCGCTCGTCGTGAATACCGTCCACAGCACCGCCGCCAGGAACACGACGGCGCCAATCTGAAACGAATACTTCACCGTGTGCGGCACGCCGCTGGCCGTATTGCCCGCGACGCCCATCCAGCTCAGCAGCAGCGGCAGCGCGTTGGCGAGGCTGGCACCGACGCCGATGAAGAACGACTGCATGACGAAGCCAGCGGTCCGCTGCGACACGTCCAGCTTGTCGGCGACGAACGCGCGGAATGGCTCCATCGAGATGTTGATCGACGCATCCAGGATCCAGAGCAGCGACGCGGCCATCCACAGCGTCGAAGACGTCGGCATGAAGAACAGCGCGATCGAAGCGAGAATCGCCCCCGTGAGGAAGTACGGCCGACGCCTGCCCAACGGGCCCCACGTGCGGTCGCTCAGCGCGCCGACGACCGGCTGCACGAGCAGGCCGGTCACTGGAGCGGCGAGCCAGAGCAGCGGCACGGCGTCCGGCTTGGCGCCGAGCTTCTCGTACACGGCCGACATGTTCGCCAGCTGCAGCCCCCAGCCGAACTGAATGCCAAGGAAGCCGAAGCTCATGTTGAACATCTGGCCGAAGCTCAGACGCGGCTTCTGCATCTAATGTCTCTCCGCCGGAATGCGAGACTCCTCGGCGTCACGCAGAGGGCTCGGCCCGCGTTCCTGTGCGGACAGCGCCAGGGCCACGCCATTCGTCCACCCGAAGCCGTCCTGGTTCGGGTACTCTCCGCCGCCCGCTCGGCGACTCAGGTCCATGACGTCGTACTTCTCGTTCATTTTCCCCGTGGCCTCATACGTTCGACGATTCAACGCCAGCCAGCGGCCGCGCGCCTCGTTTGCCAGGTCGGCACGACCGTACCGCCGGACGCCCTCGATGGTGAGCCACTCGAGCGGTGGCCATCCGTTCGGCGCGTCCCATTGCTGACCGGTATTGAACGTCGTGGTAACAAAACCCCCGGGCTTGAGGAAATCGCGCTCGAGCCGGGCGGCCACGGCCCGCCCCTGCTCTGGCGTCGCGAGACCGAAATACAGCGGCGCCGCGGCTGCCAGGCTGGGGCGGTCGCGCACCCGCTCGCCGCTTCGCCACCGCACGTCGTAGAAGAAGCCGTCGGTTTCGTCGTACGCGGCCCTCAGCAAGGCGCGCCGCCGATCCTCCGCCATGCGATCATACCGGGTCGCGACGTCGCGGTCGCCACGCGCATTCCGGAAGCGCCGCAGCGCCGCGATGGTCTTCTCGTTGTGGTACAGGAGGCTGTTGAGATCCACCGGAATGAGATCGATGGTCTCGAGCGTGCGCAGATCCGCGGGATTGCGCATCCAACGGCTCGAGAAATCCCACCCACTCTCGGCGGTCGCCTTGGTGTTACGATAGAACCGCTCGCGCTGTGATTCGGGCAGTGTGGCCCCGATGTCGTAGTCCGGCTTGTATGCCTCGGGCCTCGGCGCCGGGAGATCATCCCAGTACCGATTGAGCAGCGTGCCGTCGCGCAGTCGCACCACGCGCCGATACGCCTCCCCCGCCTGCACCCGATCGGCGCCATCCATCCAGAAATCGTGCTCCGCCTCGAGCGCGCCAAGGTACGACAGCGCCTGCATGGTGTCCGTCGCCCGGGCGTAGAGCGAGACCATCGCCGCGAAGTACGGAGGCTGGCTCCTGCTCAGGTAGTAGCTGCGATTGCCGTTCGGGATGTGCCCCGCGGTGGTGATGAGATGCGCGAAGTTGTCGAGCATGTTCTTCACGAGATCGGTGCGCCGGCTCTGCACCAGTCCCTGCATGGTGAAATACGAGTCCCAGTAGTACACCTCGCGGAATCGCCCCCCCGGGACCACATAGGATTTCGGAAGCGGGATGAGCGACGACCGCGGATCGGCCGTATCGCGCGCGCGTGTCAGCACAGGCCAGAGATCCCGGATGTGGTCCTCCATGCTGCGCGTCGTATCGGCGTGATAATCTCCACCGACAGGACGCGGGATCTCGAAATTCTCGTTCACGAAGCGCCGCAGGTTGAACCCCGCGCTGCCCCGCGCAGCCTCATACTTCGCGACGATCTCCTGCGGCGCGCTCTTCGGCCGTGCGTCGGCAAAGGTCTTGGAATCCGGAAAGATCCCCGCGACCTGCACGTCGTGAAACAGCGTCCCGAGCGCTGTCGCGGGATTGTAGACCGCCAGCGCCGCCGGCTGCTCCGGCGCGCGCTGCCCGACCGAACATCCGGCGAGCAGCGCTATCGCAATCCATCGCCCACCGTTACCGACCAGCCGGCCGAAGGCCGGCTGCCGAGAACGGTTTATCGGAAGATGATCCACAACGCTCCAATGACGACGGCCAGCACCACAGACCACACCAGATTCACCCGCCGATCCTTCGGCGTCTCCTCCGCCGTCAACGATCCCGTCGTCGTTTGATACGTGAGATCAGTCGTGTGCAGCGACGACGGCGCCGGCGTCATATAGCTCACGACGGCCAGAATCACCGTGCACAACACGAACAGCAGCGCCGCGAAGTGCAGGAAGTTCACCGTCGCGTACCAATGGAAGAATCCCGTGGCGGGAAGACTGCCCTTCCCGAGCTCCAGCCCGAGCCGGCCAGCGCCCAGGATCAATCCGGAGATCAGCGCCCAGAGCGCCCCTGTCCCATTGAGTCGCGGACTCAGCACGCCGAACAGGAAGCACGCCGCGATCGGCGGGGCGATGTACGCCTGCACGCTCTGCAGATAGATGTACAGCTGCGGCGAGATGTATTTCATGAATGGAATCCAGGCGAGACCAAGTCCCACGAGGATGATCGTCGACGCACGACCCACTTCGACGAGCCGAGCCTCACTCGCCGTCGGACGAAGCTTGCGATATACGTCCCACGTCAGCAGCGTCGAGCACGAGTTGAACGCCGACGCCAGAGAGCTCATGAGTGCCGCGAGCATGCCGGCGAGCACCAGCCCCTTGAACCCGGCCGGCAGCAGACGCGTGACGAGTGCCGGATACGCGGAGTCGGCCGACCCCGTCCGGACGTCAGCATAGAGCGCCGCCGCGATCATGCCCGGCAACACGAAGATGAACACCGGCAGCACCTTGAGATATCCGGCGAACACCGTCCCGCGCCGTGCGTCGCTGATGCCCTTGGCCGCGAGCACGCGCTGCACGATGTGCTGGTCCGTGCACCAGTACCACACTCCCAGAATCGGCGCGCCGAACACCACGCCCGTCCACGGGAAGTCCGGGTGGCTGGACGGCTTCCACATCGAGAAAAAGTCCGGCGGCAGCTTGGCATGCAGCTCCGACCAGCCACCGATGTTATGCAGCCCGATGAACATCAGCGCCGCTGAGCCGATGATGAGCACGACCGCCTGCAGCACTTCTGTATAGATCACCGCACGAAGTCCGCCGAGGATCGTGTAGAGGCCGGTGATCACGATCAGCACCGCGGCGCTGGTGTAGAGGTCCAGCCCCGTCACCGCGCGCATCACCACGCCCCCCGCGAAAAGCGTCACGCTGATCTTCGTGAGCACGTAGCCGATCACCGAGACCCAGGTGAAATACCAGCGCGAAGCGGAGTTGTATCGCCGCTCGAGAAACTCCGGCATCGTGTACACGCCGCTCTTGAGATAGAACGGGACGAACAGCCATCCGAGCAGCAGGAGCATGAAGCACGCAAGCCACTCGAAATGGCCTACGGCGAGGCCGCTGGCCGCACCCGTCCCCGCCAGGCCGACGAGGTGCTCGCTGCCGATGTTCGACGCGAACAGGCTCGCCCCCACCGCCAGCCAACCCACATCACGCCCAGCCAGGAAGTAGTCGGAGCTGACCTTTTTCTCGCGCCGGGCGGCCCACCACCCGATGTACAGCAGGACGAGGAAGTACGCCGCGATGACCGATAGATCGAAGAAGTGGAGGTTGCTCATGTCCCTTGGGTTGTGAACTCGTGAACCCTCAGTGGATCGTGCGCTGGACCCGCTGCACTTGTAGCACCTGAACCTTCGCGTTGTTCTTCGCGATGACGATCAACCGTTCACCGCGCCCTCTCCCTGAGCGAATCAACTCCATGCGTCTCGCCTGTCCCTCGATGAACACTCGACTCTCGTCCATCTCGACGGGCATGAGACCGGCCGCGTCGTTTGTGCTGCCAGCTCGCCCCCCTCCCCCCGCGAGCAGAAGACCGTAGCTCGCGTCGTACCGTCCCAACATCGGGGTTACCCCGTAGAAATTCCCCGCGACCAGCACGTCCGTCCTGCGGTCACTGTTGAAATCGTCCGCGACGATGCCGTAGATCGGCGCCAGCTGCGCCAAGGCGGGCAGCTCGCGCAGCTCGAACGTACCGTCCTTCCGATTTATCGCCACCGAGCTGGCCAGCGTCCTCGCGTCCAGCGTGGTACCACGGCGCAGCTCGGACTGTGGGATGAGGTCCTGAATCCGGCTTGCGCCAAACGAGGCATAGGTGGGGAACCTGCTCCGGAGCGACGGAATGGCCCTGATCATCTCGTCGCGACCGGCGATCGGATAGCTCACTCCCTCCTTGTAGGCCGTGAGAATCTGCTGCAGGGAACCGGATTGTGCGAAGTCACCCACATGGAGCTCGACCGGCTCCGCTTTCGACGCCCGGATATACGAATTCTTCCCCAGATTGCCAAGGATCAGATCCGGGCGGCCGTCCCCGTCCAGGTCTGCAACTCGCACTGCATTCCACCAACCCTCCGTTCCAGCCAGTCCCAGCTCCTTCGACCGCTCGATCAGTGAGCGTCGTCCCGCGGCACTGGGCGAGCCCTCATTGTGAAAGACACGCACCGGCATCCAGTCGCCCACCACGACAAGATCGAGGTGCCCATCGCCGTCGTAGTCGAGCCAGGACGCCGACGTCACCATGCCGACCCGCTCCAGCTCTGGCGCAACCTGGGGCGTCACGTCCCGGAAATGACCGGCGCCGTCGTTGACGAGCAGATAGCTGCGCGGGATCTCGCCATAGCGACGGTTTACCGCCCGACGCCCGACGAAGAGATCAACGCGCCCATCCCCATCGAAGTCGCCCGCCGCGACATGTGATCCGCCCTCCGCGAGCTGCGGAATCCCATCCCGGCTACGCGTAAAGCCGGCTTTACCGTCGTTCAGGTACAGTCGATCCTGAATCGCGTCTTCGGTCTCGCCCAGCTCGTGGCCTCCGCTCACGACGTATAGATCCAGGTCGCCGTCGCCGTCGGCATCGAAGAACACCGCGTCGACATCCTCGCTCAGGCTGTCCGCCTGGAGGGCGGCACTGGGCGCAACCCTGAACGTCCCGTCGGGCCGCTGCACATACAATCGGCCGCCCTGCCATCTGGCGCCGCCGACGTAGACGTCGTCGAGGGAATCGCCATTGACGTCGCCAACCGCTAGCGCCGGACCTTCGGTCGAGAGCGCGCGAGGCAGCAGGGGTTCGCGGTTGAAATCTTCGACGGCGGTCTCGTGATGCTCGAAGTCGATCCCTGCCGTTTTCGTTATGTCGGAGAACCAAGCGCCCTCCGCGCCCACCCCTCCCTCCCCTCTGCGTCCGGCGTACCAGTTTCCGCTGGCCGAGTCCTGCGACAGCGTTATCGCGGTGTCCGCGCGCACTCCGGTCAACACCTGAAAGCGTCGGTCGGGCCAGATGACCACCAGCGAGTCTACGCGCGTGGCAGCGCCAAGCCCGAAGTGCAGCCGCGGATCCACCGACGACTGGAAGCCGCGCGTCGGCAGCTGCTCGAGTACCTGCCACGTCCCCCCCCTCCCCCCGGCGAAATTCACGAGCACGCGCGCGCCGAGACCCTGACTGTTCTTGCGGGCGGCCGAGCCGCGCAGGCTCACTCTCAAAGAATGAGCGTTCGTTGGATTCCGTTCCCGTATCCGATTGCGATAGATCGCCGCGGGCGCATTGATGCGATTGATCACGAGGTCCAGCGCGCCACTGTTGTTCAGGTCCACGTACACCGCGCCGTTCGAGAATCCCGGCTCCGCCATCCCCCAGCGCTGGGTCACGTCCTCGAAGCGCAGGTCGCCGTGATTACGAAAGACGTGATTCGGTTGCGCGATGTGTGGCATCCGCTCGATGACGCGGAGATCCTCACCTCCGCCCAGTGCCAGCGCCGCCTGCACCGCGGGATCGCTGATGTACGCGATATAGTCACGGTCGTTCGGGCGTCTGTAGATGCCGTCCGAGATGAAGAGATCCTTGCGCCCATCGTTGTCGAGATCCGCGAACAACGGTGCCCAGCTCCAGTCGGTCGCGTACACGCCAGCGAGGTACGCGACATCGCTGAACAGCGGGCGCGCACTCTCGCGGTTGGACAAACCACCCCGCGCAGGCGAGCCACGACCACGATTGAGCTGCAGCGTGTTGCGGGAATACTGCGGGTGATATCCGGCTGCGACCTTCAGATTGAAGAGATCGAGGCTCTCGACGTTCGCGCTTGCCTTCAGAATCGCCTCGCGGTTCGGCAGCATGTCCGCCGTGACGAGGTCGGGACGCAGATCATTGTTGAAGTCCGCGGCATCCACCCCCATCGAGAACTGACTCGTGTGCGCCATCGACGCGCCGAGGTCCTCGGTGAAGGTGCCGTCGCAGTTGTTGTAGTACAGGAGATCGTCTTCCTGGAAGTCGTTGCCGACATACAGGTCCACGCAGCCGTCGCCGTTGAGATCACTGGCAACCACGCCCAGCCCGAAGTCGATCCCGCCGTAGATCCCCGCCTGAGCGCTGACGTCGGTGAACCGGCCACCGTCATTGCGATACAACCGGTCGCCCAGCCGCTCACTCCGCTCCTTCAGCGCCGAGCGCCCGCTCCCTGCGGGTCTGCGGTCCCGGTGTGTTGCGTGGTTGAGCAGATACATGTCCAGGTCGCCGTCGTTGTCGTAGTCGAAGAACAGCGCCTGGGTCGAGAAACCGGCGTAGTCGAGTCCGAACTGCGTTGTGCGGTCGCTGAACGTGCCGTCCCGGTTGTTGAGGAACAGCACATTTCGCCCGCGCATCGACATGTAGTCGACTCCGGAGACGTAGATGTCGACGTATCCATCCCCATCGACGTCGGCCATGGTGACGCCCGTCTTCCATCCCACCGAGTCGGCGACGCCCGCGCGAGCCGTGATGTCCTCGAAGCGGTAGTCGCCCAGGTTGCGATACAAACGGTTGGCGCCGCGACTCGAGGTGAAGTACAGGTCGGGAAGACCATCGTTGTCGATGTCCCCGACGGCGACGCCACCGCCGTTGTAGTAATACAGGTAGTCGAGGGCCGTGAAGGTGGTGTCGTCCGGCAATTCATTACGGAACGCGACGCCGGTAGCGGAGGGAGAAAGGATATCGAATATCCGCGCTTCGCCTGCGGAGCCCGTGCGCGGCGGCCCCCCTCCCTCACGGCACCCGGCCGCCACCATGGCCAGCGCCGCGGCAACGACGACGCTACGGCCGACGCCGGAAGCCAAGCAGCGACTCATTGTTTCTCGCGACCAGGATCAGCGGTCCGCGAGCCGTGCGCACCATCCGGATGTCCCGGATCTCGCCTCGGACGAAGAAACCACTCTCCGACGAAGACAGCGTCGTGAACTCACCGCGGCCATCACCGCGCAACGCAAGCCCATAGCTCGCATGCAGGCGACCGATCTCGGGCTTCACCGCGTCGACGTTTCCACCGAGCAGCAGATCGGGCCGCCCGTCTCCATCGCAATCACCAGCGAGGAGGCCATATACCGGCGCAATCTGCGCACGCGTGGGCAGCGGGATCAGCGTGAAGCTTCCATCGCCGTTGTTCTTCGCCAGCGAGGTCGCGAAGGTGGTCGCCCGCTTCACGATCGCGTCGCGAAGGTCGGCCGGTGAGAAGATGTCGTCGATCGTCTGCTGCGCGTACGATTTGTAGGTGGGATACCGGCTCCCAAGGTATGGAAGCGCCTTGAGCAGCTCGTCGCGCATCGGCACCGGGTAGTTGCGCCCCTCGTTGTACGAGGCAAGCACTTGCACGGGGAAACCGGTATGCCCGAAATCTTTCACGTACAGCGTCGTCGGCTCGGCGGCGCTGGCGCGGAGCCGGGAATTCAGCCCCAGGTTCCCCACGATGAAGTCCACGCGGCCGTCGCCCGTGAAATCGCCGGCGATGATGCGATTCCACCACCCACTGCTGTTCTCGAGTCCGGGGACGGCGGCGCGCTGCAGCTTTCCGTCGCCGGCGTTATGGAACACTGAGATCGCCATCCACTCGCCGACCACGACGAGATCGACACGCTTGTCACCGTCGACGTCCTCCCAGACTGCGTCCGTGATCATCCCGGCGTGTTCCAGTTCCGGTGCCAGCGTCGCGATCACATTGGTGAAATGACCGTTCCCGTCATTGCGCAGGAGCAGGCTTGCTGGATCGCGTCCGTATTCTTTCGGCACCACTCTGCCGCCGACGAAGAGATCGACATCGCCGTCCCCATCGTAGTCGGCAGCCACGACACGGGAACCGCTGGAGCGCTCCGTGGGAAGCGCGCTGGCGTCCCGGTGAAAGCGTCCGCCGCCGTCGTTGATGTACAGCCGGTCCTGAAGAAGCGCGCTCGAATCCGGAAACTCGTTGCCTCCGCTGACGACGTAGAGATCGGGACGTCCGTCGCCGTTGGCGTCGAAGAACGCGGCCCCGACGTCCTCGGCGGCCGCGTCAGCGGCGAACACACTCTCGCTGGCGCGCGCGAATCCGCCGTCTCTGCGCTGCACGAACAGCGCGCCCGCCTGGTCTCTGGCGCCGCCGATGAATACGTCGTCGAGCCCGTCGCCGTCCACGTCGGCGACCGCCATCGTCGGCCCCTCGCGTGAGACCATCTTCGGGATCAGCGGCTCCCGGTCGAAGTCCACGAATTCGTTCTCGCGATGCGTGAAGGCGGGTACGCCTTCGCGTGTACCCACAGCGGTGTACCATGATTCGCGGGCCTTCGGAGGCGATGCAGGCTCGCGTCGGCTCTCGGCCTGGCGAACGGTGATGCGCTGGTTGGTCGCCTGCCGAGCGAGAATGGAGACGCGCCGGTCGGGCCAGGCGACGATCACTGAGTCCACGGTGTCCTTTGCGCTCACCCCGAAGGTGAGCACATAATCGACGCTCGACTCGAAGGCGCGCGTCGGCTGCAGCTCCTGCATCTGGCGCTGCGTCCCGCTCACGACGCTCACGCGCGCGCCCAAAGCCAGCTGATTGCTCCCCTCCCCGTCGAGCTTCACTTGAAGGTACCGGTTCCCCGGCAGTGACGTGCGCGCGTTGTTGCGATAGACGAACGCTTCGTCGTTCACGTTGTTGACTACCAGATCGGGCGCGCCATCGCCATCGAGGTCGCCGTACGCCGCGCCGTTGGAGAAGGCGGGGGTGTTCAGCCCCCATTGAGCGGTCGCGTTCGTGAAACGGAGGTCGCCGGCATTGCGGAAAGCGTAGTTCGTCAGCTTGGTCGACGACATCGCGGTGATCAGCTTCATGAAATCCACGCGATTCCCCGCCGTGGCCGTCGCCCGCGTCTCGCCGTTCGCGAGAAAGGCGATGTAGTCCTGCGACGTGACGTCGCGGAGAATGCCGTTCGTCACGTAGATGTCCTTGTGGCCGTCGAGATCGAAATCCGCGATCAAAGCGCTCCAGCTCCAGTCGGTACGCGCCACTCCCGCCAGCTGGCCGATGTCGCTGAACGTGCCGTCGCCGTTGTTCAGCTGCAGCATGTTGCGCATGAACTGGTGGTGATAGCCGTTTCGCACGCGCGCCGAGTACACCTCCCAGCTGTCGAACGACGATGTCGACTTCAGCCGGTTCTCTCCCTCCGGCAGCATGTCCGTGGTGTAGATGTCGGGCCAGCCGTCGTTGTCCACGTCCGCGATGTCGAGCCCCATCGAGTAGTAGCTCGTGTACGGCGCCTCCCTGGCAATGGACTCGGCGAAGGTGCCGTCGCCGCGGTTGATGTACAGGTAATCCTGCTCGAAGAAGTCGTTGGAGACGTAGATGTCCGGGCGCCCGTCGTTGTTCACGTCGCTGACGACGACCCCCAGCCCGAACGCAGCCTCGTTGCCGTAGATGCCGGCTTTGGCGGAGACATCGACGAAACGATTGCCCACGTTGTGGTACAGGCGGTCGCCGCCGAGCGGATCGCGCACATCGCGCCGATTGCGCAGCCCGAAAGTGCTGACCGGCCTTGGCGAGTTGTTCACGACGTACAGGTCGAGACGACCGTCGCCGTCATAGTCCAGAAAAGCCGCCTGCGTGCTGTACCCGCCGTCCTGGACGCCGTACTGCTGCGCCATGTCCTTGAACCGTGGCACGCCGTTGGGGGCGTTTCCCTGATTGATGAACAGCTCGTTCGCGCGCGTTTTTCCGGGCACGTTCCCCGAGTGACACACGTAGATGTCGAGCCTTCCGTCCCCGTTGACGTCGGCGAAGGTCACACCCGTGGTCCAGTAGCTCTTGCTCGCGACTCCGGCGGAGTCGGTGACGTCCTCGAAGCGGAATTTCCCCTTGTTCAGATACAGGCGGGCGCCGCGCTGGCTCGACGTGAGCATCACTTCGGGCAATCCGTCGCCGTTCAGGTCACCGATGGCGACGCCACCTCCGTTATAGAAATTGCGGAAGCTGAAGACGTTGAACTCCGGCGCTTCGACGAGACGATTCTCGAAGCGTATCCCCGTCTCGCTCGACGGCAGTCGAGTGAAGAGCGGTCCGCTGCTCGGCGGTCCCTGTTTCGTCGTCCCCTCATCGCGCGGTCCCGAACACGCCGCGACCCAGAGCAACAAGGGCCACCACGACGCGTGCTTCATCGCGACGTGAGCACCGCGCTGGCTACAGCGCGAGCTGATACCGCAGCCACGTCATGTTTCCGCCCTGAAACTGAACGATTCCCTCCGGACGCTGGGGAAGCGCGAGCGGTGGCATCCCCGGACTGCGCGTGATGATGGCGAGCGTCCCCTTTGCTCCGGCGCGCAGCACCAGATCCAGCGTGACCGCGCTGTCCGGCTTCGGCGCGAGGTACGTCAGATTCCAGAACTCGGAGCGGAACCGATAGCGGTCGGTGCGGATCGGGCGGGAATCCACAGCACCCCGGATCACAGGCGCCGTCGTCGAGAATGAAGCGGTGTACACCCCCGGCGCGGCCCGGAATGAAATCGTGACGAGCCGTTCGTTCCCAATCGTCGAATCGCGCACGATCGTGGCCTCCGATCGCGGCAGGTCCTCGCGCGGCGCGGGCAATACTCCGACGTTCCCGAAACCACGCAGCCAGCCAGGAAGCGCGTTGGTGGCGACGGCGGTGCTCGTGGAATCGGCTGTGTCGCGCTCACCCAGCGCGCGCCGCAACCGGGCCCGCGCTCCGGCCGTCGCCGCATACCCGGTGAGCCATGCGCCCGCCGAATCCGCGTCCGCCGCGTATACGAGCGAGACGCCCGCGGGATGCGCGTCGTCGGTCCGCACGGTCGCCACTCCAGTCACCAGAAGAACGACCGCTGCCGCGACTGCGCCGAGCGGCGCCCACCACCGTGTCGATGCCCCGGACACCGGCCGTACGACGTCCAGCGCAAACGATGTCGCCAGGCCGGTGAACAACCCGATGATCGCGCCACCGACCATGTTCACGCCGAGCGCGACGTACGCCATGGCGTAAATGACCGGTCCGATGATCACGAGCATGATCGCCACGGCGATCCACATCGAGATGGTTTGGACCAGACTGCCCCTCGGCGCGAGCGAAGCGGCCGCCAGAGCCAGGGTGGGCCACACGAAGAGATAGCTCGCCGACGGCGCGGCAATGGACGTTGCAAGCACGAGCACCGCCCACACCGCCAGCGCTCCGAGGCTGGGATGATCTACCCGTGCCGCGACTAGCGCGAAGATCGCCGTCGCCACCGCGACCGCGAGTACCGCGATACCGAGCGCGTAGATCGCGCTTGTCTCCGGTATGCCGTTCTGCAGCATCGCGTGAACGCGACCGAGCGCGAACCCCACGGCTATTCCCGCCATCGTGCTGGCGATCGTCCCGATCAGCGTTGCGATTGCACCGCGAACCACCGAGGGCCGGCCTCCTGCATCGGTCCACGCGCGCACGATCGCGAACCCCGCCAGCAGCACCGCGAGGATCCCGAACACGATCGCCCACCCGGAGGGATACACCACGAGCCCGATGGCTGGAATGTCGAAATACACCGCGTCACCCGTCTGCGGACGCGGCAGTGGCGCGTTGCCGAACACGCGAGTGAGCCCCAGCGCCTGATTGCCGTGGTGCTGCACGCTGCGCGCGTCGAGATGCGTGATGTCATCCTGCGCGGTGTGATACCGATCGACGCCACCGATGAAACCGAAGTTCATGGCGGGAAGGCCGAGCTGCGCCAGCTCGCTCATGTCCGTGTCGTTCGGCAGCTTGCGATAGACCGCGACGCTCAGCGACGTCGCTCGCACCGGCCCCAAATGCGCTGACCGCAGCGCACGGACGACGTCGAGATTCCCTGGCCCGGTTTCGAACATGTACGACGGTCCGTGGGTGCCTCGTCCCTCGAAATTGAGTACCACCGCGACGTCCTTCGCCCACGGATGCTCGCGCACGAACGCCGCGGCGCCCACGAGTCCCGCCTCTTCGCCGTCCGTGAACAGCGCGATGACGTCGTTGGTCAGCCGCGGCGACGACGTCAGCGCGCGCAGGGTTTCCAGGACCGCGGCGACGCCAGCGGCGTCGTCCCCCGCGCCGGGCGCCGCGGGCACGGCATCATAGTGCGCCATCAGCAGCACCGCTTTCCCCGGCCGCGTCCCCGGCACTCGCACCACGATGTTGCTGACGCGTCCAGCTACCGCGAAGCGCGTGCTCACCCCGGTCGTCCTCTGCAGCATCGGTTGCAAACCGAGGCCGAGGAGCTGCCCCATGATGTACCGCTGTGCCGCCACGTTCCCCGCGCTTCCCGTCGGATGCGGTTGCATGGTTAGCGACCGCACGGACGACATGGCGCGATGCGCCGAAAACCCGGTCAGCGCCGCGTATGCCGGCTCGGCGTTCGGCACGCTCCGAGCGTATACGACGCTCAGCCAGGCAACGACCGCGAGTCCAAGCCAGTTCGCGACGACCCGGACGGTCGCGGACAAGCCGCGAGAGGACTCACCGACTCCGGCCGTCGGCACCGTCATCGCGCCGGACGGATGCGAATTGCCTGACCGCCGCCGGGCGCGAGTGCCACACGCAGTCGGGTGGCTGACGTCACCGCTCGCGAAGAGATGGCAACCGGCATCGGATTCGTCAGCCAGTTCGCGCCGGCTCCGTCCGCGTAGATCTCCGCGACGTACGAGAGCCCTGGCGTGAGGAAGTCGAGCGGCACCTCGAAGGTACGCGCCTCTTCGTCCGTGATTGCCCCGAGGAACCACTGCGGTCCGCCGCGCTCCCGCCGCGCCACCACCACGTATTCGCCGATGCGTCCGTCGATCACGCGCGTCGTGTCCCAGTCCACTGCGACGTCGCGGATGAACTTGAATGCGGCCGGTTGCTTCTCGTAGTTCTCCGGTAGGTCCGCTGCCATCTGCACCGGCGAATACAGCACGACGTACAGCGCGAGCTGCTTCGCCAGCGTCGTGCGCACGCGCGGCTCCTCGGAGGTATGCGCGTGCCCCGAGCTGCGCTCGAGGATGTCGAAGATGCCGGGAGTGAAATCCATCGGGCCGGCCAGCAGCCGCGTGAAGAACAGGTTGCTCTCGTGCTCGGGCGGGTTCCCTCCCTCTCCGCTCCACGCGTTGTACTCCTGACCACGCGCGCCCTCCCGGCTCATCATGTTTGGATAGGTGCGTCGCTCCCCGGTGTCGTGAATCGGCTCGTGCGCGTCGACCATTATCCCGTACTTCGCCGCGGTCTCGATGACTTTGCGGTAGTGGTTGACCGCCACCTGCGACCAGTGCGAGTGGCCGCCCCCCATCGTGTCCGTTACATAGCCGGTCTTGATGGCGTCGATGCCGAGCGAGTGATATAGCGCGTACGCGCTGTCCATCTGCCTTTCGTAGTTCGCCAGCCCGCCGGACGTCTCATTGTGGGCGATGAGCTTCACGCCCTTCTGCTTCGCGTACGCCGCCAGCGCCGGAAGGTCGTAGTCGGGGTACGGCTGCGTGAACGAAAATGCGTTGCGATTCTGGATCCAGTCGCCGTCCCATCCGATGTTCCATCCTTCGACCAGCACACCGCCCAGACCGTTCTTCGCCGCGAAATCGATGTACCGCTTGGTGTTCGCGGTGGTCGCCCCGTGCTTCGGCCCTGAGCTCCAGGTCATCGTGCCGAGGTGCATCCCCCACCAGATGCCGACGTACTTCATCGGCTTGATCCAGTCGGTGCTCGCCAGCACGTTCGGCGGATTGAGATTGAGGCCCAGCACCGACGGCGCGAGGTCATTGATGCGGTCGGCGATCTGGATCGTGCGCCATGGTGTCGTGAACGGCGTGCTCGCCCTCACTTTCACACCGTCCACCATGGGCGCGAGGTCTGCCGTCAGCGTCCGGCTCTCCATCCCGCGTCCCGCGAGGTTCATCCGCGCGTAGTTCACGACATTGGCCTCGTGAATGACCATGTACGTACCGGTGCTGGTCTTCATCGTGAGCGGGGTCTGCACTCGCGCCAGCGTGCTGACCGGCCCCGTCGAGTACAGCTGCTCGGACCGATCCAGTCGCGGACGGTCCGATGCGATCCACCACGCCGTCGCGTTGTCCGCCAGCGCGAACTCCGTGAGCTCGTTGCTGATCTCGAATGCACCGAGGTTCGGCTGCTGCGGCAGCTCGTACCGGAACCCGACACCGTCGTTGAACACCCGGAACACAACATCGAAGCGACGCCCCAGCGATCTTGTTTCCGCGACGCTCACGCGCAGCTCATTGTGGTGATCGCGGACGCGCGCCACCTCCCCCCACGGCTGCGTCCAGGTGGAGTCGCGGCTGGAGCGCGACGAGCCGACGACTCGCAGGCTGTCCCGCAGCGCCGGTGCGTTCCTGAACTCGAATCCCAGCTGGGATGGAGTGATCAGCCATTCGCCGTCGCGGCGAACGCTGTATCCCACCTGCCCTTCGCGGGCCTCGAACGTGACGGTCGTTCGACGGTCCGGCGACGTCACGCGGAGCGTGTCCTGCGCCCGTCCGGCGACGGGAAGCAGCAAGGCGCCGGCGATCGCCGAGGCGCGGACGGCACGGACAAGGCTGCGGCTGCGGATGATGTGCATGGCTCTGCGGCTGTACGACGAAATACGGTGGGATTTCAGCGTTGCCCCCACGTGCGAATGGAGGCAACTTGTTCAAACGAACTGTGCGCGACTGTGAGGGCCCTTTCAGGGAGCGTCTATGACAGGCAGGTCGATTAAGGCTAAGTATGTCGGCGTCGCAATGGGAATCATCGCCGTCTCAGGATGCGGAGGCTCGGCCTCGCGTCCTCAAACTACTCCGGGTACCGAGCACGTCTCCCAGGTGGATTCTACCGCCATCTCGAACCGCCCTGGCGCAATCGAGAAATCGCTCGAGGGCCGCTTTCCGGGCGTCACGGTCCGCGAGACTGGCGATGGAATCGCCGTGCTGATTCGGGGCGGAACGTCCGCGTACGGAAACAATGAGCCGCTTTACGTCGTGGATGGAATGATCGTGCAGCCGGGAACCAGCGGAGCCCTGAGTGGAATCAGCCCGAGCGACGTGGAGTCGATTCGCGTGCTGAAGGATCCTGCCGAGCTCACGATGTATGGCTCGCGCGGCGCTAACGGCGTGATTGTCATCAAGACGAAGAAAGCAAAGCGTCCCTGATAGTCCATGTCCTACAAACGAAAGAGCCTGCTCCACACGGAGCAGGCTTTTCGTTTGTCCTTGATCGAGACTCAGTAGCCGGCGTTCTGAGTCAGCAGTGAGTTCGAGCCGAGCTGCGGCACCGGGATCGGATACAGCACGATGCGCGAGTTGCGCGCCGCGCCACAAACGCCCGTCGGACCGCAGACGCCATTGAGCGACGCTTCCGTCCACGTGGTGAACTTGCCGTGGCGGATCATGTCCGTCCGACGCTTGCCTTCGCCCGCGAACTCGAGCAGCCGCTCCTTGAGGATGGCATCGCGGATCTGCGCCTGAGTCGCGGCCGTGACCGGGTTCGTGGGATTGCGGAGGTTGTGCACCATATTCAACGACGTCAGAGCGTTCGCCGTCTGGCCTAGCTCATTCTGCGCCTCGGCCCGGATCAGATACATCTCGCTGAGACGGAAGAAGGGGAAGTCGTTCGGATGTCCGCTCCCCGATGCCGCGCTGGGCTTCGGCGGGAACTTGTTGAACCGCACGCCCTGGGCTTCGTTCGCCTGGTTGGCATCCGGAATCGCCGTCGTGAAGATCAGCGGGTTGCCGGTGCGGTCGTTCACGTTGGCGCCAGTCTCGAAGCTCTTCGCCTGACCCTGGAGCCACATCCCTCTGCGCTCGTCGGCCGCGTCGAACGCATTGTACGTCTCGGCGATGGTCGCGAACCCGTTCCAGGGGCTGCCCTGGCCCGTGTTCAGCTGGTTGTAGTGCAACGTGCGCATCGGCCAGTTCTCGCCCAATCCCGCCGTCGTTTCGGCGGTATAGACGATGACGAAGATGTTCTCAGGTGACGTCTCGTTGGTGCCCGAGAAGTTCTGCGCCCAACTGCCCGCCGGCGACAGCGAGTATCCGCCCCCCGCCGAGTTGATCACGGCGTTTGCGGCGTTGATCGCGGCGGTGCAAGCATCGCCACCGGTCACGGTCACACCCGCGCACGAGTTGTAGCCCGTCGCGTTGATACCGAGCGACTGCTCGCCCGTACCGGCTTTCTTGAAGACGCCGGCATTGATGTAGAGGCTCGCCAGGATGGCGTTGGCCGCGCCCTTCGTAATGCGACCATAACCCGTGGCCGGCCACTTGTCCGGAAGGGCGGCCGCCGCGGAGATCAGCTCGCTCTCGATGAACTTGAACACCGAGTCGCGTGTGACGCGAGGATAAAGCTTCGCTTCGGTGCCCGTGACGAGGGGCACCCCGCCGAACATGTCCTGCAGCATGTAGTAATCCCATGCCCGCAGGGTTTTCAGCTCCGCCAGGTACTGCGCGGCGTTGGCGGGATTGTTCTTGGTGATCACGTCGATCATCAGGTTCGCTTTCGCGATCCCGGCGAACAGGTCATTCCAGGCCCCGCTCAGGAACGCCAAGGTGCCCGAGCTGTTCGGCGTGAACGTCTGCCGGTGCAGGTCGAGCCACTGGCCGTTGTCATACCAGTCACTGCCGCGCGTCGGCACGATCGACACGTCGGCCGTGAGATCTTCCAGCGTGATGAATCCGACCCATTCCGTAGGCCGAAGCTGCGCGTAGACCGCGGCAACGCCCGCGAGAATCTCCGCGTCCGTCTTGAACGCCGTTTCCGGCGTCAGCGCGTCATGCGGGGTCTCGGAGAGGTCCGTGCAGTTCTGCCCCACCAGCAGCAGCGGCACGAGCATCAACGAGCGCCACACTCGGCGGGCTTTGTGGTTCGATGTCGTCATATGTGATCCAGTACCTGTCTGGTTGGTGTGCATGGGCTAGAACTTTGCGCCAGCGCCGAGGGTGAACGTCCGCGTCCGCGGGTAGGAGAGATAATCCATGCCGCGTGAGGCGATGCCGTTCGGCACGAACACCTCCGGATCGTACCCCGAGTAGCCGCTGAACAGCAGCAGGTTGTCGCCCGACACGAACACGCGCGTCGAGTGGCCGCGCGTGAACCGCGTTGGCACCTGGTACCCGAGCGTGACGTTCTGCAACCGGACGAAGGTGCGATCCTCGATCCAGCGATCGGAGAACTTCGCCGGCTCGTTGATGTTGTCCGGATCGTCCAGCGCCGCCGCGAGGAAGTTGCGACCCTGCTTCGCGTTGCTCTTGGTCTGGTACACCAGCGCCGTGTTGTTGAACACCTTGCCACCGAACTCGCCGCGCCACAGCCAGCTCGCGTCGAAGGAGTTCCAGCGGCCATTGTTGCTTACGGACAGCAGGAAATCGGGGTTCGCGCTGCCGATGATCTCACGGTCGGCATCGGTCGGGTCGATCGTCACGCCGTTGGTGCAGCCGGCGCTCGACGCCACGCACTTGAAGGTCTGCTGGCCGGCCGAGTTCACGCCGATGAACACCGGCGCGAAGAACGTACCGATCGGCTCGCCCTTCAGGATACGCTGCGAGTACTGGTTCGACTGACCCTGGCCGCTGACGAAACCGGTGTTGATAAAGGGACGCGCGCCAAGGTCCACGATCTCGTTGCTTTCCTTCGAACCGGTGATCTCGAGCTGCAGGAAGCGATTGCCGCGGTTGATGAGCGCCGTGTTGAAGCTGGCCTCGATGCCGCGATTGCGCAGGCTGCCGATGTTCTGGATCTGCGTGGTCACCACCGCGGGCTGCGGCACGTCGACGTCGAGCAGCAGGTCCTTCGTGGTCTTCTGGTAGAAGTCCAGGACGCCGGTGAACCGGTCGTTCTTGATGCCCCAGTCGAAGCCGACGTTGATCTGCTCGGCCGTCTCCCACTTGAGGCTGTCGTTACCGACCTGCGCGGCACGAAGGCCGGTCGTCAGCACGTTGCCGATCGGATACACGGCGCCTGGATCCGCACGCAGCAGCAGCTTCGTCTGGTACGGCGCCACCGCCTGGTTGCCCTGCTTGCCCCAGCCCGCGCGCAGCGAGAGGGTCGAGAACATCTTCCCACGGAGGAACTCCTCTTCGCTCAGGCGCCACGAACCCGAGATGGCCGGGAACGTCGCCCAGCGATGTCCTTCCGCCAGACGCGACGAACCGTCGCGACGGACGACGCCGGTGAGGAAGTACTTGCCCTTCAGCCCGTACGTCGCGCGACCGAAGAACGACGCCAGCTTGCTCTCCACCTCGTACGAGGTGGGAACCGGCGACGCCGACTGCGTGCCGGCACCGAGGTTGTTCACCCCGAACACGTCCGTGATGAAACCCTGCATCTGCGCGTCAAATCCGCGGTTGTCGATCAGCGTGTACTCATAACCGCCGATGACTTCGACATCCGTGTTGTCCATGAACCGAGGCGTCCACGTCAGCAGCTGTTGGAAGTTCTGGTTCGACAGATCGCGCTCGGCCTGACGCGCGTAGCCGTTGTACTGCGCACCGGCCGGGCTGGCGCGCGGCGCGAACGTGCGGCGCACCGAGTTCGTCATGTCGATGCCGAGCGTCGTCTGCGACGTCAGGTCGGGGCGCAGGCTGACCGAACCCGTGAAGTTGCCGAGGATGCGGTTTTCAGGGGCCACGTCGTACCACTGGTCGGCGAACGCCACCGGGTTCTTGAGATCAACGGCGCCCGTCCCAGTCTCGAAGTACGCGCCCACCGGCTTGCCGGCACAACCCGCCGACGTCGCCGTCGCCGTGGAGCACCGGACGGGGTACGTCGGATTGTAGATCACCATGTTCGTGAAGAGACCACCGAGGAATCCGCCGGTGTTCTCGTATGGCGCATAGTCGTTCCGGACGCGCGAGGCCATCAGGTTCAGACCGAGACGCAGGCGGCCGGTGAAGGCGTCGTGCGTTGCGTTGAGGCGTCCCTGATACCGCGCCAGACCGTTGTCGACCACCGCGCCTTCCTGCTTGAAGTAGTTCAGCGAGGCACGGTACTGCGTGGTCTGCGAACCACCTGAGAACGCGAGGTTGTGATTCATCGAAAGGCCGGTCTGGGTGATTTCCTTCTCCCAGTCCGTGTTGGCGGTACCGAGGGCCGCGGCCGCTGTCGCTGGAAGGCCGCCGGACGCCACCTGCTGCTGCACGTACGCGCGATACTGATCGCCCGTCGCCAGCTTGAGCGTCTTCGTTGGCATGGCGCCGGCGACGTACGTCTCATACTCCATCTGGCTCGCCGTGCCGGCCACGCGCTTGGTCTGAATGAGCACCACGCCATTGGCGCCGCGGCTGCCGTAGATCGCCGTCGCCGAAGCGTCCTTCAGCACGGTGATGGACTCGATGTCGTCGGGATTGATCGAGTTCAACGGATTGCGCGGAAGCGCGTGAGTGATGCTCGCGATGTCCGGCGCATCCGGAGTGGTTGCATCGTTCTGCAGTGGAACGCCGTCTACCACGTACAGCGGATCGTTGCTGGCGCTGATCGACGTGCCACCGCGAATGCGGATCTGCACGCCGGCCCCAGGCTCACCGTTGTTCTGCACCATTTGCACACCACTCACGCGTCCCTGCATCATCTGCGTCACGTTGGTGATGACGCCGACGTTCGCGGCGGACGCATCGATGGTCTGCACGGACCCGGAGATCGCTTCACGGCGCTGAGTGCCATAACCCGTGACCACGATTTCGCTCAGCGCCGCGGCCTGCTGCGCCAGCGCGATGTCGACGGAGGCGCTGCTCCCGGCACTGACCGTTACGCTCGTCGTGCGTTGCGCATAACCGATTCGACGGGCACGGACCGTGTGCGCTCCCGCGGGTACCGCAGTGATGGTAAACCTGCCGTCACCGGTCGTCACCGCACGGCGGTCCGTGCCTTCGACGACGACGGTCGCTTCAGCAAGCGGCTGTGCGCTCGCTGAGTCGACTACCCGGCCGGTGATGGTGCCCGTCGCTCCCTGCGCGCCGAGACGCGATACGCATAGAAGGGCGGCGGCAACGACGGGTAAGAACTTGCGGACTACTGCCATACGTGGTCCTCCAGAGGCCTGGGAGAGGAGACGCCTGCTGTGGAGCGGGATTGTTCGTGCGGAGTGCAAACACATTCGGCGCGGACCCAGGGGAAAAAAGGCGGGGTCCGTGGCGATGCACGGGGGGATTATTCCTCGAAATCCTGCCTTTGCTTCGGCGCAAAGACTTTAGGACCTCCCGAAATAACGCTTGTCGAGGGACCGCGCAAGATAGGACAATGTCGTGGTTTATGCCCGATCTAGGTGCGCTCTGCGACAGGCATGGCTGCCGATATTATTCCGGCTCACCTCCCCATTTTCCCTGTACTCTATAACTCAGGCATCCTCAAAAAGGACACGAGGTCGGAGCTGATGAACCTGTCCCCTGGATTGCGCCTGGTCCTTCTCATCGCGATTTCCTGCGCCGCGCGCGTCGACGCGCAGGCGGTCCCCAGGCCCGCGGTCCTCGCCTTCCCCCAGCCGGGACTCGACGACAGCGCCTCATATCAGGGCTATCAGACGCGCTTCTATAAGGATGCAGCCGGGAACACCGTCCAGATCTATGTCGACCAGCGATCCGGGCGGATCGTGCATCTGCTTGCCAATTCCGAGGATGAAAGCGCGGCCCTTTCGGTCCGCGCAGCCGATGGGAGTCCGGTCCAGCTGTCCTGGACGTCCCCGGACGCAAGCGTCTCCCGCTCCGGTCGACGCAGTGTCCTGTCCCACCAGCTCGCGGCCGCTGCTCCCGAGATCCGCATCGGGTGGTTCCTGCTCGGCTCCATGCGCGTTGAACGCGACTTCCAGTACCAGCGCGGCCACCTGGCGCCGTACGCTGCCGAACCCTTCCAGATCGACGAATGGCGACGGCTGGTGAGCGCTCTGGAACGTCTCGGTCCTGCCGAGCTCATTCGACACCTCTCGCTGATCCACGCGCTCGACATCGGGACGGTTCGCGCCCGCCTGCGCCCAACGATCACCAGATCCTCGAACGCGACGGCGTGGATCGTTCGCGCGGTCCAGCCATCGCTCGACGGCCGCGACACCGTCTCACTCGAGGTCGAGGTCGACCCACGAATTGTCGTTGCCACGCGCACTCCCGCGTATGTGTCGCTCAAGTCAGTCAGCGGCGGCTCGGTGCCATTCACCGTCCGCGTCAGCTCGACCGCGCGCCCCCTGACACCGCTGACGCGCAATGAGATCTTCACCGACGAGTTCCTCCGCTTCGTCGCGGCATCCGACACGACCACGACCCGTGGCAAATGGCTCGAGCGCCAGGTGCGCGGCGTCGAGCTCTTGAGCTCCCGCGAAAAACTGATGGCCGGCCTTCCGGCATACGCGACCTACTTCGGCCGCGACATGATGGTCTCGGCGCTCATGATGCGGCCGATCTGGCGCGACGACATGTCCGCCTTCGTGGTTGCCAGCGTCCTGCGAAAGCTCGGCCCCGCCGGCGACGTCAGTCACGAGGAGGCGCTCGGCGGACAGGCAACGCGCGAAGCAGCCTCCGAGTATGCCGCGCTGGTAGACCGCGCCATGGCAGCCAGGGCCTCAGGGAATCCCCGCAGTGCCGACAGCCTGCTCGCGCGCGCCGCCATTGTGCTACGCGACAATCGCACGGTGCGCGAGAACTACCACATGATCGACGACGAGTTTCACCTCCCCGTGCTCACCGCCTGTTGGCTCACGGATCCCGACGTCACAGCTGGGCAGAAACGAGCATTTCTCATCGACGCGTCAGACGGCGGCGTCAGTCGGTTGACCCGATTGCTCCGGGAGTTCGCGCTCGTTGCCCGCATGACGGCGCCGTACGTCGCCAACCCGACCGCGCTCAACCTCGTGTCCTTCGCTGCACGCGAAAACGGCGAGTGGGGGTCCGCCAGCTGGCGCGACAGCGGCGCCGGTTACGCCGGCGGCCGTTTCGCGATGGACATCAACGCCATCTGGGCCCCAGCCGCGCTCGAGGCGATCGGTGATGTGATACGAACACTCCCCACTCTTGGTATCCGACTCGACTCAGTCGTTCGGACGATGCCGGAGCTGACCGGAAATTCCCCGCTCGGCCGGTACATGCGCGACAGCAGCGCCCTCAACAATGCAATCTTTGCGTGGTGGGGCGCCGGCCGGCACTTCCTTATAAGGATGTCGCCAGCAGAGGTGCGGACGCATGTGCAGGCCCGACTCGCCGCGCTCCCGGAAAACGAGCGCCGCCATTGGACCTCCGTGCTCGACGCCACCAGGGCGGACGCCGACTCTCTCGAGTTTCTCGCGCTCTCGCTGGACGCACAGGGCCGCCCGATTGACGTGGTGAATACCGACGTGGCCACGCGCCTCTTCCTCGGCGAATCGCATCGGTACCCTGATCCCAGCGAGCGCGACGCAACTCTGCGTGATGTGCGGTCCTTCGTGCGGGCATATCCAGTCGCGCTGTTCGTGGACCGTGTCGGTCCCGTGGTCGCCAACGACGCGTATGCGCCACCCTCGGTCTGGCCGGTGTTCGAGAAGGACCGGTATCACGGCCCCCGCGTGGTCTGGGGACGCGAGGTCAACCTGTTCCTGCTCGGCGCGGCCGAGCGCGTACACACCTCCGGCGCCGGTCCGTCGGACCCGTACGTCCGCGAGCTTCGCGCAGCGATGGACAAGGTGACCGAAGCCGTCCGCGGCTCCGGCTTCCGCAGCGAGCTATGGAGCTACGACTTCGTGAACGGCGCCGCGCCGCCGGTACCCGTGCGGTACGGATCGGGTTCTGACGTTCAGCTCTGGAGCACGACTGATCTTGCGGTGCAGTTCGCGCTGTCGCGACTTCCGCACTGAGAACTGCAAGCCTTTAAGCGTTCAAGCCGGTAATTATTCCCGCTTCCCGCCATCGCCAAGTTGGCCCACTCACGCAACTTCGCGTGAAGCTTCGAGTTAGCTAACCCGCTGCGCGGTATTGGCGCTGCCTGTGGAAGGGCATCAACCCTAACCACAGGTGGTGTCCCATGATCGTCTCGCGTTCTCTTCCCATCCTCACCTTCGCGGCCGCGGCGCTCTCGGCCTGCTCCGGACCGTCGAAGAAGCAGCAGGAGCTCGCCGTGCAGATGCACGTCGACTCCGTCGCCTACCTCAAGGACCAGCTCTACGAGCAGGCCATGCAGGCGACCCAGTTCGTCAACGAGATCAACAAGCAGCTCGCCAAGGCGCGTTCGATGTCCACGCAGATGAAAGTGCTGGCGTCGAGGTCGGAGCTGGCCGATGTCAACGAGGAGCGTAATCAGACGCTCGCCCGTGTCACGCAGCTGGTCGAGCGTCTCGACGCGGCGCACGGCCGGATTGCCGGTCTGCGCAAGCAGATCGAGGACAAGGACTCCACGCTCGCACTCAAGGCTCGTGAGTATGAGACGATGGTGGCTGAGGCCAACGAGAATGCCGAGCGCCAGCGCGCCGAGCTGCAGGCGGTGATCGATGGCCAGGTGACGAGGATTTCGACCCTGACCCGCCAGGTCGACACCCTGTCTGGCACTGTCAGCCAGCTGAGCTCCGAGCTCAACGCCGTGTATGTGATCTCGGGGACCGAAAAGGAGCTGGTGAAGAAGGGCGTCCTCGTGCCGGAAGGGCGGAAGCAGTTCCTGATCGCCGGCTCGCGTCGTATGTCCCCCTCGCGGGATCTCGATGCGACGCTGTTCACCCGCATCGACCGGCGCACCGACAGCACCATCTACCTGCCGGACGGTGTGTATCGGATCGCATCGCGTCAGAACCCGTCGTACACTACGCCGACCCTGGTGCGCTCCGGCAAGATCACCGGTGGTTTACGGATCGATGATCCGGAGAAGTTCTGGAATGGGAGTCGGTATCTGATTCTCGTGAAAAGTTAGAAAGAGTGCTTGAACGCTTGAACGCTTACACGCTTGAACGTTTGAAAGCTCGACACTCAACCGTACAAGCGTGCAAGCGTGCAAGCGTGCAAGCGTGCAAGCGTGCAAGCGTCCGAGCTCTGCCGGAACTCCAGGCACAGCCGAGTGTATACAGTCCGCACATCTACCTCGCCCCATGCGCCCCCTTGGAGTTCTCGTCATCGATGACGAGCCTGCGCTCCGCGAAGTACTGTCCCTCCGCCTGAGGGACTGGGGACACGACGTTCGCGCCGTCGCCGAAGCAGCTGACGCGCAGCGGGAGATCGAACGACAGCCACCAGACGTCGTGCTTTGCGACGTGGTGCTTCCGCGCAGCTCCGGCCTCGCCGTGCTGCTCCGGGTGCGCGAGCGCGACCCTCACCTGCCTGTCATCATGATGACAGCGCACGGGAACATCGACTCAGCCGTCGAAGCCATGAAAGCCGGTGCCACCGACTTTCTCACGAAACCGCTCGACCACGAGGCACTCCGTGCGCTGCTCGAGAACGTGGCGCGGGAGGTCTCGGCGCGGCGCGACAAGGACGATCTCGTCGTCCAGCTGGATCGCTCCTCGGGAGTTCATGGATTGATCGGCACGTGTGCCGCGATCCGCGAGCTGCGGCGTCTCGTTCAGGTCATCGCGACGACCGACGCATCGGCGATCATCACCGGCGAAAGCGGAACCGGAAAGGAAGTCGTCGCGCGCGCCATCCATTCACTCAGCCCGCGTCGGCCCCGGCCTTTCGTCGCGGTGAACGCCGCCGCCATTCCACATGGACTGATCGAGAGCGAGGTGTTCGGCCACGAACAGGGTGCCTTCACCGGCGCGACGCACGCGCGACCCGGTTGCTTCGAGCTCGCCCAGGGCGGGACGCTCTTTCTCGATGAGCTGGCCGAGATGCCGGTCGAGCTCCAGCCCAAGCTGCTGCGCGTTCTCGAGGATGGTCGCGTGCGGCGACTCGGCGGTTCGCGCGACCTGAACTTCGACGTCCGCGTCATCGCGGCGACCAATCGCGAGCCGGCGCTCGCCATCCGCGACCGCCGCCTGCGCGAAGATCTCTTCTACCGACTGAACGTCTTCGAGCTCGTCGTGCCGCCGCTGCGGGAGCGTGGCGGCGATCTTCCGCTGCTCACGCAGCACTTCGTGCGCGAATTCAATCGCAAGCACCGGCTCTCCGTCGAAGGGGTCGCGCATTCCGCGCGGGAGCTGCTCGCGAGTCATCCATGGCCCGGCAACGTGCGCGAGCTACGCAACGTGATGGAGCGCGCGGTGATCGTCGCCCGTTCGGGGTGGATCGAGCGCGCGCACCTGCCCCTGTTCCTTCAGGCGCTCCGCCCAGGGACCGACGCGACGATCACGCTCGCCGCGGGCACTACGTTCGCGCAGGCAGAGCGTCAGGTCATTCTGCAGACGCTGGCTCGCGTCGGCGACAACAAGGCCGAGGCGGCGCGCCAGCTCGGCATCGACGTCAAGACGATCCGCAACAAGCTGCGCGCATACGGCGCGGGCCGCGGCTCAGACGAATGAGAATCACACGCGGACTGCGCGTCGTCGTCGCCGGCCATGCCCTGCTCCTGGCCGGCGTGCTGGCCATGCAGATCCATGCGACCCGCGAGGTCCGCGCCGATGCCCAGCGCCTCGCTGGTATCGCGGAACGCATGCGCACCGCGAACGCGGCGTCGGCGCGATTGACGGAGCTGCTGCACACGCTCGACACGTACGACATCACGGGCGACGCACGCTTCGCAGCCGTATCGACTTCGTCGGACAGCACCGCGCGTGGCACCCTCGAGGTGGCTCGCACCGTCTCCGACAGGTTGGGAACATCCGCGCGGCTCGCGATGATCGCGCAGGTGGAGTCGGCCGAAAAGACGGCGCGCGAGGCCGAGCGCGTGTCATGGGCGCTCGCGGCCGTGCTGGCCCTCGGCGCGATCGTCATCGTCGGCTCGATGGGAGCACGTATCGAGGCCGTCGCCGCGCTCAAGCGCGATTTCGTCTCGCGCGTATCGCACGACCTCAAGACGCCGCTGTCGTCGATGCAGGAGACGGTGCAGGCGCTGCTCGATGGCGTGGCAGGTCCGCTCACCGGCACACAGCGACGCCTGCTCGAGCTCAACCGCGAGAGCTCGCACCGCCTTGGATCGATGCTCGGCAAGCTGCTCGAGCTGTCCCGACTCGAGGCACTGCCGCAACAAGCCCGCGTGGAGGACGTCGACGTCAGTGTCATCGCACGTGACACCGCCCGCCGCCTGGCCGGACCGCTGAATCGGGTGGACGTGCAGGCAAGTGAGGGAGCAATCATCCGTGGCAACATCGAGGAGATCACGCAGTTGCTCGACAACCTGGTCGAGAACGCGCTCAAGTTTTCCGCGCAGACGGTGACCGTCGCCGTGTCGCGCGAGCCCGGCGCCGTCCGTATTCACGTGGCCGACCTCGGCGACGGCGTCCCCGACGATCGAAAGCGCCGCATCTTCGCTCCCTTCCAGCAGGGCGGCGAGCTCACCGGCCAGCGATCGGACGGTGTTGGACTGGGCCTGGCCATATGCCAGCAGGTCGTCGCGCGCCACAACGGGGCCATCTGGGTGGAAGACAACTGGCCGAGTGGCTCGGTGTTCCACGTGCGGCTGCCGATGTAGGGGAGGTGGGCAGGTGGGCAGGTGGGCAGGTGGCAACGATGCACGTCATCCTGAAGTGCGAAACGACGACATCTTCTCAGGGTTCGTAGATCCTTTCTTGCGCTCAGGATGACAGGACCTGCCACCCGCAACCTGCCACCTGCCCACCGCCGTACTTGACACGATCACGTCCCGCCGGCATCATCCAGCTAGCTAAGCATAGAAAGCTAGGTATCAATGCCGCGTACGCGGAACGACATCCTCCAGGGCACGCTCGACCTCCTCGTCCTCCGCACGCTCAGCGCCGCGGGGAAACTGCACGGCTACGCCATCACCGCGCACATCCATCGCGTTTCAGCGGAGCTTCTGCGCGTCGAGGAAGGCTCACTCTACCCCGCCCTTCATCGGATGGAGCAGGCCGGGTGGCTCCGCGCATCATGGGGCACCACCGAGAAAAATCGCGAAGCCCGCTTCTACGAGATCACGGCGGCGGGAAAGAAGCAGCTCGAGCTCGAGCGCGAGAGCTGGTCGCGTCTCACCGAAGGCGTAGGTCGCGTGCTCAAGCACGCGTAGTCCTCAACCACTCGTCGTATGTCATTCGTCCGCCGCCTGCTCAACCTCGGCCGCTCAGAACAGTTGTCGCGCGACATCCAGCGCGAGATGGAATTCCACCTGCACGAGCGGGCCGAGGAGCTCCGCGCGCAGGGAGTGCCGGCGCGGGAAGCCGAGCACCTCGCAAGACGGCAGTTCGGCAATGCGACAATCCAGCGCGAGGAGACGCGCGACGCGGACATCGTGACCTGGCTGGATTCGCTCGTTGGCGACGTGCGCTACGCCGCGCGCGCGTTGCGCCGCAGCCCTGCGTTCACCATTGTCGCGATTGCTTCCCTCGGTCTCGCCATCGGTGCCAACACCGCGATCTTCACCCTCCTCGACGCGGTGGTGCTCAGGTCTCTGCCCGTGCCGCATCCGGAGCAGCTGCTGCAGGTGACGATGGGGCAGCCCAACAAGGGTGCGTACTTCACCAACCCGCTGTGGGAAGCGATCCGCGATCGCCAGTCCGGATTTTCCGCGATAACGGCATTCTCGGAGAACACCTTCATCACCGGCGAGGGCGCGAGCGCGCGGCAGCTGCCCGCGGCGTTCGTCAGCGGGGACTACTTCACGATGTTTGGCATTCAGCCTGCCGCGGGACGCCTCCCCACGCGCGCCGACGATCGCCGCGGCTGCCCTGGCACCGTCGTGCTGTCACACGGGTTCTGGGAGACCGAGTACGCCGCTCGAGCGGACGTCGTCGGCAAGACATTGTCGCTCGAGGGGAAGCCCCTCCAGATCATCGGTGTCGCCGCGCCGGGCTTCGATGGTCCCGAGGTCGGCCGTCAACCAAAGGTGTTCGTGCCGATCTGCGCCGAGGCGATTTTGCGTGGCCAATTCAGCGCGCTCGACCGCCGCAGCAACTGGTGGCTCCGAATCATTGGACGACGCGAAGCCAGCCTGACCGCGGAGCAGGTGAGTGCGCGTCTTCGCACCATCGCTCCAGACGTCTACGCGGCTACACTCCCGCCCCGGTGGGCAGGCAAGGACGGCGCGGACTACCTCAAGAACAGCCTTGGGGCGTTTCCCGCCGAGAGCGGCGTGTCCGAAGTGCGATCGAAGTACAGGAAAGCGCTCGTCATCATGATGGGTGCCGTCGCGCTCGTGTTGCTGATCGCGTGCGCCAACGTGGCCAACCTGCTGCTGGCGCGAGCCACCGCCCGCGGCCGCGAAGTAGCCATTCGTCTTGCCGTCGGTGCCGGTCGGCGCCGACTCATTCGCCAGCTGCTCACCGAAAGCTTTCTGCTCGCCGCCCTCGGCGCGATCGTCGGACTTGTGGTGGCGCATTGGGGGACCCGCGCGCTCGTCGCGCTCATTTCGACACCGGACGATCCACTGGTCCTCGATGCGTCGATCAATTTTCGCGTGCTCGCGTTCACCGCGATCGTGTCCGCGCTGACCGCGACGATCTTCGGTCTCGTTCCCGCGTGGCGCGGTACGCGTGTCAGTCCTCAGGCGGCAATGAAAGCGGGTGGCCGCGGCGTGGCCGAGGGACATCAGCGCTTCACGCTCACCAAATCGCTCGTCGTCGCCCAGGTAGCGTTGTCCCTCACCCTGCTCGTCGGATCGGCACTGCTCATCGGCTCCCTCTACAAGCTCAGCACGATCGATCCCGGCTTCAGCGCGCGGGGGGTGCTGCTGGTGGACGCGGACTTCAGTCGCACCGGCATGAGCGCCGAGCGCAAGAAGACGCTGCGTCCGGAACTGCTGCAGCGCGTGCGTGCAATGCCAGGTGTGCGTTCGGCCAGCACCTCCGACATCACGCCGATCAGCTGCTGCGCCTGGAACGACGAGATCATCGCGGACGGCTTCACCAAGACCGGCTTCGAGGCCGTCGCGTGGTTCAATCGCGTCAGCGACGGCTACTTCCAGACGATGGACACTCGTCTACTGGCCGGCCGCGACTTCAATGCCAGCGACGTTTCGACGGGTCCACAGAATGCAATCATCAACGAGTCGATGGCGCGGAAGTTCTTCAATTCGGCGTCGCCGATCGGTCGTCAGTTCCGGACGCGGTTGAGCGATCACGCCAGCGATCCGTACACTGTGATCGGCGTCGTCGAGGACGCGAAGTATCGTGACCTGCGCGAGAAGAGCAGTGAGACGGTATATCTCGCTGCGTCGCAGGAGAACGACCCATCGGCGTCCGTCACGCTCGAAGTGCGCACCGATGGCGACGCCGGCACGATCGTCCCTGCACTAAAGGCGGCGATTGCGGACATCCATCGCGCCGCGACCACCAACTTCTCGGCGCTGGACGAGCAGGTGGCGCGATCTCTTCAGCGCGAGCGTGTGCTGGCCATTCTCTCCGGACTGTTCGGAGCGGTTGCGCTCGCGCTCGCGATGCTCGGACTGTACGGCGTCATGTCCTACACCGTCGCGCGGCGTCGCAACGAGATCGGCGTGCGCATCGCGCTCGGCGCGGACCGTTCGCGCGTGCTGAGCATGGTGCTGTTCGACGTCGCGCGCCTGGTGATCATCGGACTTGTGGTGGGGGTCGTGGGCGCGCTCGCGTCTGGCAAGCTGGTGACGTCGTTCCTCTACGGCCTCACACCGACGGATCCGCAGATCATGGCACTGGCTGGCGGCATACTCCTTCTCGTCGCTCTCGCGGCCGGCCTGGCGCCGGCATTACGGGCGTCGAGAGTAGACCCGGTAGCCGCACTCCGAGAGGACTGAAATGCTTGCACGCTTGTACGCTTGTACGCTTGTACGCTTGTACGCAACAACACGTTCAAGCGTTCAAGCGTTCAAGCGTGTAAGCACTATTTCAGCGCGCTCCCGAGCCGCTCCCCCAACACATCGCCCATCGACCTGCTGAAGCTCGCCGTCAGGTGATTGTCATCGGTGAAGATCACGATCCCATTCCGCGTCACCTGACACGTCGGCGTCGAGCAGATCTGGTCGTTCATGTCCACGAACCGGACGCCGAGCCCTGACGCGGCCTCGTTCTGTGCCGCGATCGCGAGGGGCGACATCGAGCGCGCCCGGCTGTACTCGCACCGCTGGGCGAATGGCAAACCGGCAGCGCGTCGTGAGAGACACGACGGCACGTCGAACCAGCTGCGCGGTGTCCCACGAATCGCGACCGTCGTGATCCCTGCCCTCACGAGACGCTCGTAGGTGCGGCGCAGCCCGCGCTTCCAGATCTGCGGATTCACCTGCCAATCGGATCCTTTCCCGTCCACCGGCATGTAGTGGTCCCAGCTCGAGAGAATCACCGCCGTCGGACGCATGGCGACGATGCGCTGCATCATCGCTTCCCGGTACCGCGTGCACTCGTGGTACCAGCGCTTGAGCCGGGGCTGCATCAGCTCGGGCATTTCCGCGACCGGACAACCGCCCTTCACCATCGCAACGATCTTCCAGCCACGCTCGCGCCCGAGCTTGTCGAGCGCGCCGAGCCAGTGCTCCGCATGTGAATCGCCGAGAAGAGCCAGCGTCGTCGACGACGTGCGATCGCCGAACACGCAGGGACCTTTCGGCTCATCGACCGTCGTTGCCCAGCAGTCGTGCTCCATCCGATCGACGCGCGCCATCGCGTACTGCCGCTGCGCCGGCGACATCGCTTTGCGTGCCGCCCCCACGAGGGCCACGTGCGCGATCACTGCCACGACCACGCTCGCGCTGAGCGCCGCGGGCGCTACCCAGGTCGACGGCAACCGCGCGGCGTTGGCGACGTTACGTCCCGGCAGCTCGATCCACCGATACGTAAGCCACGCCAGCACCAGCGCGACCGCGGACCACACGAGCTTGCCCATGACTCCGATGCGCCAGTCGAGCACTGCGCCTACTCCAACCAGCGGCCAGTGCCACAGGTACCATGCGTACGACACTCGGCCCAGCCACCGCAGCCACGCGGCGGATAGCACGCGACTGATCGCGCTCCCCGGCGCGAGATGCCCTCCCGCAATGAGTGTCGCGGCGCCGAGCGCGGGGAGGAGGGCGGCGAATCCCGGGTACGCAGTCGCGCGATCGAAGCTGAGCGCGCCGACGGCAATTGCGGCAAGCCCGCCCACCTGCAGCATCGTCGCGGGAGTGAAGCGCGGTGGATCCGGGTCGATCACCTCCGGCTCCGACGCGTCGCGCGGAATCAGGAAGAGCGCGAGTACGCCGCCGAGTGCGAACTCCCAGATCCGCGTCGGCATCCCGAAGAACGCCCACGGCTGCGCCGCCCGCGTGAGCCAGAGCGACAGCAGGAATGAGCCAGCGCCCGCGACTCCGATGGTGAGGAGCAGCTTGCGCATGGTCGCGCTGCCCTCTGACGAGGCCTCGCTGGTCGCGTCGCCCCCGGCCCAACGGCCGAGAGCGCCCGACCCCAGCGCCACCACGAATAGCAGCGGCCACACCAGATAGAATTGCTCTTCGACCGCGAGCGACCAGGTGTGCAGCAGCGGATTGTCGCTGGCGCCGAAATAGTCGGTAGCGGTGCGCGCGAATTCGACGTTGCCGGCGTACAGCGCCACGGCTCGCGCGTTCGCCGCGATCGGCGCTCGGTCGATCGGCGCGTACAGCCACATCACAAGTCCCAGCGTCACGACGAGGACGACCAGCAGCACCGGCAGCAGCCGCAGCGCGCGTTTGCCCCAGAACTCCGTCAGGTTGATTGAGCCCGTGCTCGCAGCCTCACGGAGCAGCAGTCCGGTGATGAAGAAGCCGGACAGGACGAAGAACACGTCCACGCCCACGAAGCCGCCTGCCAGGGACGCGACCCCGGCGTGGAAGAGCACGACGAGCAGGATCGCTACGCCGCGCAGCCCCTCGAGGTCGGGCCGAAAGCCGGTTCCTGGGGTTTCCCGGGGCATGCGTTTACTACGGGGAAGGGCCCCTCAGGGTTACGCTGACGATCGCACGCGCCTGACCACAAGCCGGTCGAGCCAGCCAAGAATCTCCGTCCACCCCCCCTCGTGATCCTTGGCGCTCTTCATGTCGGGGAGTCCCTCGTGCGTCAGCACGACCTCAGTCTGCCCTTCGCGCTCGAACAGCTCGACTGTCACGATCGACGGCTTCCAGTTAGTCGACTGCGACAGCCATGTGAAGACCAGCTTCTCCGGCGGGCGGAGCTCGAGATACTCGCCGTCGTGCGGATAGCTCTTCCCCTCGTAGTGCATGTCGAGGTGGAACTTTCCTCCAGGACGCACGTCGAGCGTCGCGCTCCCGCCGTCGAGGATCCACTCCGGCATGCGCTCGGCATCGGTCCACAACTCATAGACCTCCGCGCGTGTGGCGGGCACGAGTCGCCGTACGACGACCTTCTCGGAGCCCGAGAGTTGAGTCGGACGCTTCGTCATGACATTCCTCAGCTGTTTTTCCTGCGTTGGCGCAGCAGTGCCTCCATACGATCCAGCTTCGACTCCCAGAATTCCTGGTAGTCGATGATCCATCGGGCCGCGCGATCCATCGGCGCGGCGTCGAGCGCGAGGCGATGCTCGCGTCCGACGCGTGTACGTCGAATCAATCCGGCCCGCTCCAGCACTTTCAGATGCTTCGATACGGCATTGAGCGACATGTCGAACGGCGCCGCCACTTCGGTGACCGTCGCTTCCCCTTTCCGCAGCCGCGACAGGATCGCTCGCCGCGTCGGATCTCCCAACGCGGTGAATACTCCGTCGAGCGGCTGCGCATATTCAACCATGTGGTTGAATATTGTCCATTTGCGGTTGTCTTGTCAACATCGTCGTTACCCCGCACTCTCATCCTGAACGAACGACAAGCGTTCAAGCGTTCAAGCGTTCAAGCGTTCACACTCACGGAGCTATCAGATGTCTCGTGCTGCCGCACTCCTCCTCCCACTACTCCTCGGTGTTGGTGCCACAGCACCCGCACCAGCGCGCCTCGCTCCTCGACTTGCAGCGGACTCTCTACTCATCGGTCGCTGGGACATCACCCTCACCGACGGCAGCCGCCAGATGCCCTCGTGGCCTCGAGGTCACCCACTCCGGCCGCTCCGCCCTCGTCGGTCGCTTCGTCGGCGTCGTTGGCAGCTCGCGCCCCATCTCGCGCATCGAGACGAACGGCGACGGGTTCCGCTTTGCCATCCCACCGCAGTGGGAGCCGGGTGAGAATGACCTCGTCGTCGAAGGACGCCTCGAGGGAGCGCAGCTCGCCGGCAGAATGACCTTCCCCGACGGCAAGTCGTACGACTGGACCGCGGTGCGCGCGCCAGAGATGCGCCGCGCAAAGCGACCCGTCTGGAATCCGCCCCTTCGCCTGCTGCGCACCAACGAGCTCGCGGGTTGGCACGCGGTCGGCGGCCCCAATCAGTGGGTCGTGGAGAACGGCGTGCTCAGGAGCCCGAAGTCCGGCGCGAACCTCATGACCGATCGCACCTTCGGCGACTTCCGGTTGCACATCGAGTTCCGTTATCCGAAAGGGAGCAACAGCGGCGTCTACCTGCGCGGCCGGCACGAGGTGCAGATCCAGGATGACTACGGCCAGCCCACGGCGCCCGATCATTTCAGCGGCGTCTACGGCTTCATCGAGCCGAGCGAGAACGCGGCTCGTCCGGCGGGGCAGTGGCAGAGCTACGACATCACGTTGATCGGCCGATTCGTGACCGTCGTCGCGAATGGCATCACCGTCATCTCGAATCGCGAGATCCCCGGCCCCACCGGCGGCGCCATTGATAGCCGCGAAGGCGAGCCCGGCCCGTTGCTCCTTCAGGGCGATCACGGACCCATCGAATACCGCAACATCGTCATTACGCCGGCGCGCTAGGGTCCGCTGGTCGTGGACTGAAATCTGCGACACGCGCCATGACTCGAAGGAGGAGAGACATCATGGCGCGCGAAGTTGATCCTGTATGCGGAATGGTCGTCGACACCGAGTCGGCGGCGGCGTCATCACGGTTCGAGGACCGGCAGTTCTACTTTTGTTCGATCGCGTGCAAAGAGGCTTTTGATGCCAGCCCGGCTCGCTACGCTCGCCAGGCGGGTGTGAGCGCGGATCGGGAGATACCGCTCGAAGGCAACGATCCCCCATTCACGAAGAAAGATGGGATCGTCGCCCCCAAGTTCGGCTCCGCTGGCAGTGGCGGAGCGGAGTACGAGCCTATCCGCGATTCGAACCGTCGCGACACCTAACGGGAGCTCGAGTCATGACGCAGCGTCGCCAACGCGACACACCCCACGCCGAAGGGCAGCACGGTCCCCAAACCCATAAGCGCCTGGCCGAACAGCTCGAGTCGGGTCCCTCACCGGAACCGACCGAAGCCACGCTCGAATCCGATCACCGCCGTGCCGCGCTCGAGGGCAAACGCCGGCTCGTCGCGGACCGCGAGCAGCACGACGAAGCTGAGAAAAACAGCGAGCAGAATCGCCTGGACGAGCGGAACAAATAGGGCGGGCGCGAAACGTTCGGTTCTCGGCGGCGGCCGCGAAACGGCCGCCGCGAGAACCGTTTGTAGCCGAGATCACTCACGCGCCAATTCCCAGCCGCCGCTGCAGCTCCTCGAGCGGCACCCCCTTCGTCTCCGGGACCATCGTCCGCACCCAGAGAAGCTGCAGCGCCATCATCCCGCAGAAGAAGAGGAAGATCCACCCCGGCGCGAAACCCGTCACGAGCGCCGGAAACACGGTCGTGAGCCCCGCCGCGAAGATCCAGTGCGTCGCGCTGCCGAGCGATTGCCCCGCCGCGCGATGCTCGTTCGGGAAGATCTCCGAGATCAACACCCAGATCACCGTCCCCTGCCCCACGGCGTGCGACGCGATGAAGGCGAAGATGCACGCCGGCACGATGGCAAAGTGCTGCGTGAAAAATGCCCACGCGCACAGTCCCAGGGACGCGATGTACCCGAACGATCCGATCGTGAGCAACGTCCGGCGCCCCAGACGATCGATCAGCCAGAGGCCGACGAACGTGAAGATGAGGTTCGTGATCCCGATCCCGATGGATTGCAGCAGCGCCGCGTGCCGGCCCAGTCCCGTGAGCTCGAAGATGCGCGGCGCGAAGTACAGAATCGCGTTGATCCCTGATAGCTGATTGAAGAACGCGACGAGAAACGCGAGCAGGATCGGCACGCGCAGTCGCATCGTCCAGAACGAACCGCCTGACGTTCCCTGCCCCGAGGCGGCGACGATCGCGTCGGCCTCGTTCTCGATCGCGCCCGGCGAGGCGCCTGGCTCTATCAATGCCAGCACCTTCAGCGCCTCGGCCCGGTCGTGCTTGCGCGTGAGCAGCCAGCGTGGGCTTTCCGAGATCGCAAAGCACATCGCCGTGTAGATGACCGCCGGAATCGCCTCAACGCCAAGCATCCACCGCCACGCGTTGTCGCCCAGTCCGGAGAGCAACGCGTTCGACGCGAACGCCGCGACGATGCCGAAGACGATGTTGAATTGGAACAGTCCCGTGAGTCGACCGCGATATGCGGCCGGCGCGATCTCGGTGATGTACATCGGCGCCACGACCGTCGACACGCCGATCCCGACGCCGCCGATCAACCGCGCGATGATCAGCGAGTTGGCGTCCCAGGCGAAGGCACACCAGACGCCCGACACGGTGTAGAACACGCCGGTCCAGAGTAGCGTGGCCTTGCGACCGAAGCGATCCGCGGGCCACGCGCCGAGCAGCGCGCCCACCACGGTCCCATACAGCGCCGCCGCCATGACGACGCCGTGCACCGCCGCGCTCAGTCCCCAGAGCGACTGGATCGTTTGCTCGGCGCCGGAGATGACGACTGTATCGAACCCGAAGAGAAATCCGGCGAGCGCGGAGGTGATCGACCAGATCACGAGACGCCCGTTCAACCGCGGCGGCGTGAGGTCGGTGGACGGTTGCATGCTGTCGGCGCGGGACGCAGTGGCGATGCTCATGCGCCATCGTCGCCCACGGCGCACCGCGCGTCAAGGTTGCGACTCGGCGTATTCCGAGCGCGACGACGTCTCTGCACCTTTTCCGCATGACACTCGTTGGCGGAATCGAGGCCGGAGGGACGAAATTCGTGTGCGCCGTCGGAACCGGCCCACACGACCTGCGTGAACGGGTACGCATTCCCACGGCGACGCCCGCGGAGACGCTGGCGCGCTGCGTCGACTACTTCCGGAATCAGCGCGAGCGCGTCGGCGCGATCGGCATCGCCTGCTTCGGGCCGATCGATCTGCGCCCCACCTCGCCGACCTTCGGCTACATCACGTCGACGCCCAAGCCGGGGTGGCAGAACGTCGACATCCGCGGGACGATGGCCCGCGAGCTGGGCGTTCCCGTCGGCTTTGACACGGACGTGAACGCGGCGGCGTTGTCCGAGATGCGCTGGGGAGCTGGTCGCGGACGCGAGAATCTGCTCTACGTGACCGTGGGCACGGGCATTGGCGGAGGCGTCATTGCGAACGGCAGCCCTGTCCATGGCCTCATTCATCCCGAGCTCGGCCACATCCCCGTGCGGCACGATCTCGAGACCGATCCATTTCCCGGCATCTGTCCGTCGCACGGCGACTGCCTCGAGGGATTGGCGTCCGGGCCGGCGATGCACAAGCGCTGGGGTGTCGCGGGCCACGAGCTCCCGGCAGACCACAAGGCCTGGGCCCTTGAAGCCGAGTATCTCGCCCTCGGCGTGGCGACGTGGATCTATACGTTGTCGCCCGAGCGCGTCATCCTCGGCGGCGGCGTCATGGAGCAGGCGCACATGCACGCCCTCATCCGCAAGCGTGTCCGCGAGCTGCTCAACCGGTATCTCGATGCGCCGCAGGTGCGGGACGCCGTTGACACCTACATCGTGCCGCCGGCACTCGGCGGCGAGGCCGGCGTGCTGGGCGCGATCGTTCTCGCCCTGAATTCTCTATCCTGACGGGCGCCGTACCGCGCGCTAATTTGCTGACTTCCCCTCGACAGGAATCTCACATGCGTGGTTCTCTGCTTCTTGTCCTGATCGCCACCCCGCTCTTCGCGCAGCAGCAGCAGGCCGCCGATCCCGCTCGCGTCGCCGTGACTGCCGCCCGCGCCAACTGGATCTCGGCGCATAACTACATCGTTCGCTCAGCGGAGCTGGTGAGCGAAGCCGACTTTGCGTTCAAGCCGGTGGCCACCGTTCGGACCTTCGCGCAGATCGTCGCGCACGTGGCGGACGACGAGATGGCCTGGTGCGCGCAGATCCTCGGCGAACCGATGAAAAAGACGCAGTTCGAGAAGACGCTGACGTCGAAGGCTGACGTCGTGAAGGCGATCCGCGACGCCGGCACGTACTGCGAGAAGGCGTACTCGATGACCGACGCGCAGGCGGCCGCGCTGACCAACATCTGGAACAGCCAGACGCCGAAGATCCGCGGCATGATGGACAACGCCACGCACGACTGGGAACACTACGGCAACATCGTCACCTACATGCGAATGAAGGGGATGGTGCCCCCGTCATCACAGGGTCAGTAGGCGGAACTCTAGGGACGTTCAGCCTTACGCCGGTCCATCTCCACCTGGCCGCGACGAATGGAGCACCAGTCCTTGTGCTCGGCCACTGGCATGCCGCATTCGACGCACACGTGCACGCGCTTCGTGGGCGCTGGCGTATTGGACGAGAAGAGCCGCTTGAGGAACGACATTCGGGGTCTCCAGATGCTGTAAGCAGACGCTATCCCTACGCAGCCACGCGCGACCGGGTTACACCATTTCGGGGCTCGGTCGCGCGGGAACCACTGATTAGATCAGCGGATCCGCCAAATGGTTGGTACGGATGCCTGCGCAGCGAGCCCTAGTTCGTCGCCAGTGCCCTGATTGCCGACGCGAGCGCCCTGACTCTCGTCGGATCCTTTGTCACCGCCTCGGTGGCGTCCTTGTCGACGTGCCGCGCCAGCCTCATCAGCGCATCGCGTCGCGCCTTCCCCTTTTGCTGCTCGGCCGCATCGAAAGCCTTTGCGATCGCGGTCGCTCGCCGCCATCATCAAGGGGCGCACGTCTCAGTCGTCCTGCGCAATTGTGAAGACGCCGCTTGCGGCCTCCAACAGCTCCACCGTCCGGCGGGCCGCCTGGTCGACATGGATGCGCGGCGGCTCGGGGGTTTCGGCTTCGTAGTACGTACCGGGTCCGTACAGCCGGCCGTACCGGAGGACGACACCGCCAGCCTGCAGCACCATACGCTCGAGGTCTTGTTGCGCGGCGCTGCCCTCCGCCGGCAGCGTCCACGCCACGCTCTGCGCCAGGAAGCGACGTGCACCCACCGCCCGCGCGGCGGCAACAAGGTTGCGCGTACCCTCGCGACGGATGCGTGACGTCGCCTGAGCGAACTCGAGGACCCGGGACGCGTCGTCCGGAAGGTCGGTGAGTTGGTGCATCATGACGTCCGGTGCGAACGCGACGACGGCCGCGGTCAGTCGTTCGGCGTCGTAGACGTCGCAGACTACCGGCTCCCCGCCGAGCGCGCGAAGCGCTGCCGTCATCGCCTCTCGTCGTGTCATCGCCGCGACCGTGTGTCCCGCCTGGACGAGCAGGGGAAGGACGCGGATGCCTATGACGCCTGACGCGCCCGCGAGGAAGACCCGATGTGTCATGTCTGCGCGTTTTTCGACTCGCGGGCGGAGGAGTATGACATCCTGGCGCCTTTTTCCGTGAAGGATTGGACTCCGACGACGAAATCATCACCGTAGTCGGGGCTGACCGGTATACGGAGCACCAGCGGCAACTGGAGTCGCACGGCATCGACGTGACGAAGGCAGTCACCGAGGGCAGGCTACACGTCATCACCGCGGATGACTGGTACATGAAGGGCGGTTCGTTCAGCGCCGGCCGGATGTATGCGCTGGTTCAGCAGGCGCTTGCGGACCTGCAGCGGAAGGGCCGTCGAGCGCGCGGAGCCGGTGCCATGGAGTGGGCCCTTCAGGGAGCGGTGGACACGCGAGAGCTCATGGAGTACGAGGCCCGCGAGAACTTTCTCATCGCGAAATATGACGCGACGCTGCTCTGCGTCTATGACCTCAACGAGATCAGCGGCCGGATGCTGATGGATATCCTGGTTACGCACCCGTACATCATTCACGGTCGGGCGCTGCGCAAGAATCCGTACTACGTCCCGGCAATCGAACGTCTGCGCGAGGTTCTGACGCCGGACGGTCCATCCCACGCGGCCGGGCCCCATTGAGGGGCGCGGCCTGAGCCGGAAAGACGAACGGCCGCTTTCGCGGCCGTGAGTCGGGACGGCGGGATTTGAACCCGCGACCCCCTGAACCCCATTCAGGTGCGCTACCGGACTGCGCTACGTCCCGTGATCCACAACTTACTCAACAAAAGAGGGTCGCGGAGCGACCCCCTGATCCGAGACGGTGCGCAGCACCGGCGAGGAAATGGAAGAGCGGCGTAAGCCGCTCTGACATTAACCCCATTCAGGTGCGCTACCGGACTGCGCTACGTCCCGAAGCGCCTGAAGCTAGCGGGACGAAGCCTGCTTCTCAATCCGATGAAACCGTACTGTATTGCGGCGACTGCGCTTAGTCGCTCTTGGTCTTCGACTTCGTCGCGTTCTTGACCGAATCGCGCTTGGCTTCGCCCTGGATCGTATCGGTCGTCGTCGTCTTCACGACCGTATCCGTCACCGGCACCGCCATGCCAGCTGTCGTATCGACACCCGGAACCGTCGTCGTGTCAGCCGTCTCGTTGTCCTTCTTGCCGCACGCGGCGACTGCGCACAGCGCGACCAGCGCTGCAACTACTGCCTTCGTCTTCATCTGAGCCTTGCCCCTTTGAGTAAGAGTACCGTCAACCCGGCAGGCTCTTCGGGCAAGGTGTGTACCGCCGTGTGCGTCTCGTAACATTCCTCACAAACACACCGGCCTCATCCGTCGTGAATTGGCCCCGCCGCCCTCACGATCAACCGTGTCCCCCATGGATCGTCGACCGCGACCGACCAATCTATTCCCGCTGCGCCGTACCCATTCCGCTCGAGGCTGCCAGCTACCGCCGACACGTCGCCGCTGCCTGGAACGATCAGTTCCCACTGCAGCAACCGAGCGTCCTCTTCCGTCGCACTGGACGCGCCGCGCGCCCAGGTGTTGGTGCCGAGATGGTGGTGATAGCCGCCGGCGGAGAGAAAGAGCGCGCCGGGATAGTTCCAGACCGTCTTGTCGAGTCCCAGCGCGCCGTGGTAGAACCGCTCCGCGTTCTCAAGATCGCCGACGTGGAGATGGACATGGCCGATCGTCGTTCCCCGCGGGATGCCGGACCAGCGCTGCCCACCCCCAGCGGCGACGACGGCCGGCGCGTCCAGCGGAATTGTCGTCATCTCCAGCTGGCCGCCGCCGGCGCGCCACTCGCTGCGCGGACGATCCGCATACACCTCGATCCCGAGGTTGTCGGGATCCTGGAGGTAGATCGCTTCGCTGACGAGATGGTCCGATGCGCCAGCGTGCGCGTCGATGTTGGCGAGATGCGCGAGAAATCGTCCGAGCGACGCGCGATCGGGGAGCAGGATCGCGAAGTGAAAGAGCCCCAGTAATCCTCGGCGCGGCACAGTGCGCGCGCCTTTGCGCTCGTGCAGCTCGAGCAGGACGTTGCTGCCGTCCTGTGGCCCGAGCCGAGCGGTCGTTCCCTGCGTTTCCAGGACGCGAAAGCCGATCACACGCTGGTAGTACTCGAGCGATCGCTCGAGATCGGACACCTGCAGGCTGACGCGCCCGACGTGCGTCGCGTCCGGAAGTCGATAGTTCGGGGGACGGACGCCGTAGTTCTGGGTGGTCATGGGGCTAAGGTAGGTGGACGGGTGGCAGGTGCCAGGTGGCATCCGATTCTGCCCACCTGCCCACCTGCCCACCTGCCCACCTGCCCACCTGCCCACCGCCACCCGCCCACCCGCCACCCGCCCACCGAAACGAATCCCGCGCTGAAGCGTATACAGGAAGTCATGTCGTTCCGTCGCCTCATTGCAGCCGCGCTTCCGCTGTCGCTGCTCCTAGTATTCGCCGTTCCCGCCGCCACCGCCGTGGCCGGCGAGCTCAATGGATCCCGATCCGCGCTGCGCCGCGCTCACCGCATCGCGAAGAAGCAGGACTACCGATTTCTTCGCACCGCCCGCGAAGTTCGCGAGTGGGCGCGTCTCGAGCGACTCGTAACGGTGCGATCGACGCGGGACTACGTCCTCGACGACGTGTCGTTCCCCTACACGCGACCGGCGGTAAAGCTCTTTCTCGACCGCTTCGCGGCCCAGTATCGCGAGGCCACGGGGAAGCGGCTCGTCGTCACCAGCCTTACCCGTCCGATCAACATGCAGCCGGAGAACGCAAGCGCGCTCTCGGTGCATCCCGCTGGAATGGCGGTCGATCTGCACGTGCCGGCCATCGCGAAGAACCGACGCTGGCTGGAACGCACGCTGCTCTCGCTCGAGGACCGCGCGGTGCTCGACGTCACCCGCGAGCGCCATCCGGCTCATTACCACGTCGCCGTTTTCCCCGACGCGTACGAGGCGTATGTCAGCTCGCGCTAGTCAGCTCGCCTCGGCGTAGTCCTCGTCCGGGCCATCGAAGGAGCGATGGGGGCCGGCCACCGGATCCGCGTGGCGCATGTACACCTCCATCAGCTGCTCGCTGCAAGTGGTCCAGTCGTCCGGAATCGGCGTGAGACGCCGCTTCTCCTTGTAGCTGTCAAAGCACAACCAGCCATACGCGTACGAGCCCCGTAACACGGCGCGGCGCGATTGAGTGATGCGACGCGACTCCCGCCGGCGGTCCGCGAATGCAATCGGCACCACCTCGACCCGGCGATCCTCGACCGCCCCGGAGCGACGCTCATTCAGGCGTGGAACGATGTCCCACACCTGCCATTCTGTTCCGATTGAATCGACGAACGTCCGATACGGCATTGCCGCGCCTCCCTCCGGTTCTCCTCCCGATGAGCCCGCTATTCGAGTGCAGGGTCCCCTGGAAGGTCCACTAAAGCGAAACGCATACCAGTAAGGGCGGAAATGGGAAATCGAAATGGGAACGGGCGCCTTCCATCGTCCCATTTCGCACTTCCCATTTCCCTTTCCCTTCCGCTGCCGGCCTCACGCTTGCAACTGCGCCAGCGCAATGAAGATCACGATTCGCTGCGCGACGCTGCTCGCGCTGCTCACGCTGCCATTGCGTGCGCAGAGTACGCCTGCGGCGTCGCCCGCCCCATCGCTTTTCACGCGCGCTGATGCGTACTGGTCCGCGGCATTCCTCGCGGGCTCCATCGCGCTGAGCACGGCCGACGTCCGCATCGCGCGCAAGGCGACGGACGCGTCGGTGCACAACAACGACCTCGACAAGATCGCGCGTAACTTCTCGAAGATTCAGGAAGGCACGCTCACCCTCGGCAACCTCGCGCTCTATGGCGTCGCGCGACTGCTCAAGGCGCCGGCCATGGCCGACATCACCTTCCACGCCGCCGAGTCGGTCGTGGTTGGAAGCATCGCGTCGCAGATCATTCGCGGGCCGCTCGGTCGGTCACGCCCGTACGTGACCAACTACGCCGACCAGTACGATTTTCATCCCTTTCAGGGATTCACGAACTTCAAGTACCGGGCGTTCCCGTCGATCCACACCGCGTCGTCCTTTGCCGTCGCCACGGTGTACACGCTCGAGACGCAGCGTCGCGCGCGCGGAGCGACCTGGATCGTCGCGCCCGTGGCGTATCTGATCGCGGCCGGACCTGGGTTATCGCGCCTGTACAACGGCCAGCACTGGGCGAGCGACCTGCTCTCAGGCGCGTTCGTCGGCGTGCTCGCGGGCTCCAAGATCGTGCGCTACAACCACGTCGTGAGGCCGCACAATCGCGTCAACCGATTCTTCCTCGGCGACGAGAACGTGAATCTCGGCTACAGCCCCACGAGTGGCGTCAGCGTGAGCTGGTCACGCTCCTTTTAGCGCGGTCAGCGCGTCACGCAGTCGCGGCATCAGCTCGTCGATCTCCTTCATCGATACGGCGCCGACCGAGAGACGGAACCATCCGGTTCCTTCGGGCATGCCGAAGGCGCTGAACGGTACGACCGCGAGTCCCGCCGCCTTCAGCAGGTAGGAACGCACCTCGTCGTCGCTGCGCAACACGGTCCCGTCGGGTGTGCGCTTGTTCTGCAGCTGGAAGCGAGCGCTCAGATAAATCGCGCCGCTCGGAATCGACGCGTCGACCGGATTGCCTTCCTTCTTCAGCGCGACGATCCCGTCGTGCAGCGCCGAGAGACGCTTGCGCACCTCGCCCCGCATGCCGGTGTGGAAGCGGTCGATCTCCGCATCGTTGCCGAGCAGCGCCGTCGTCGCCACCTGCTCCGGGCGTGGCGCCCATGCGCCCACATGCGTGAGCAGGTCCGCCATCTGCTGAATGATCGTTTTCGGCCCGATCCCCCAACCCACACGCAGCCCCGTCGCGGCGAAGGATTTCGAGATACCGTCGACGTACACGGTGTAGCGCGCCATCTCGGGCCGAAGCGCGACCGGATGCACATGCTCCACGCCGAAGGTCAGCATCCAGTAGACCTGGTCATAGAGCAGATACAGTGGCCGATCGCTCCCCGCTCGCCGCTCGTTCTCCTCGAGAATGGCGTCACAGATGTCCTCGAGTTGGTCTGCTCCGATCGTCGTTCCCGTCGGATTCACCGGGGAGTTGAGCACCAGCATGCGCGCGTCGCGCAGCTTCGGCGCGAGCGTCGCGGCGGTGGGCAGGAAGCCGGTGCGCGCGTCCGTGGCGATCGACACGGGAATCGCGCCCGACATCTGGCAGTAATGCACGTTGTTCCATGACGGCACCGGATACACCACGCGCTCGCCGGGGTCGACGATCACACGATAGGCGCCGTAGATGAGCGGACGCGCGCCGGCGGCGATCAGCACCGCGTCGGGCTCGACGTGGAGACCGAGCCGCCGCTCGGAGAAGTCCGCGACGGCCTTGCGCAGCGCTGGCATTCCCGTCGACGGCGGGTAGTTCGTTTCGCCGCGCTGCACCGCGTTGGCGAGCTCGCGCGACAGCAGCTCAGGCACCGGGAATTCCGTCGGGGCGAAGTCACCGACGGTCAGGTTGCACACCTTGGTGCCCTTCGCGATCATCGCGCGCACTTCGGCGGCGATCTTGAGAATGGGCGATCCGATGAGCCCTTCCGCTAGCAGCGAGAAGCGGCCCTGCGGCACTTCATGTTCGTGCGTGCCGAGCACGCCTTGTGTGGTTCCCATGGTCGCGGCCTTGTCCGTTAGGGTCGCGTGCGATTCGATCATGGCGCCGCCTTCGTCTGAGGTGTGGACCGCTTCGCCTCTTCCACCATTCGCCGAACGTCCGCCAGCAACCGCTGGGCGTCGAATAGAATCCCCTGCTTGATCGTGTACCGGACACCACCGCGGTGCTCGACCTTGCCATCGCGTTCAACGTCAACGCCCGTGCCGTAAAACACTTTCATGTTGTGCAGCGGGTTTCCATCGATGATGGCGAGGTCGGCCATGAACCCGGGACGCACGATTCCGGTGTTGCTCAGCCCCAACGCCTTCGCGCCGTTCGAGGTCGCCTGCTGGATGATCTCGATGGGGTGGAAGCCCGCCTCCTGGTGCAGCTCCATCTCGCGGATCGTTGCGAAGCCGTACAAATGATAGATGAAGCCGGCATCGGAACCGATGGTGACGTTGCCGCCGCGTGCCGCGTACTCGCGCAGCCACTTCTCCCAGAGGCGCATGTTCTCGCGCCACATGATCTCGTCGGCGGTCGTCCAGTCGAAATGGTACGACCCGTGACGCTCGGGATTCGGCTCGTAGAACGCCATGAGCTGCGGCATGGCGTACTCGCGGAACCACGGCAGGGTGCGCGCGCGATCGAGATCCCGGTTGGCTTCGTACACGGCGAGCGTCGGATCCCAAGTGACGTTGTGCGCGAGCATCGTGTCGAGCACGGCGGATAGACGCGCGCTGTCCGCCTGACGCCAGAGATCACCCGCCCAGCGGAAGCGATCCGACTCCTTGTCGTAGCTGTAGTAGTCCGGAAAGCGCTGTGGTCCCGGGATCGCGGCGTCCGGAATACCGTACCAGTGCTCCAGCGAGCGGATGCCCAGCTGCGACGCCCTGATCGCGTCGACCTCCTGGATCTTGAGGTCCGTGGCGATGGGAAGATCGAGCTTGCGCGCTTCGTCGGAGATCGCGGCCCAGACGTCCGGGCGATTGATGAACAGCTTGAGGCCGGCGCCGCCACCGGCTTTCACGCGACGCACCTGCGCGCGCGCCGAATCGGGGTTCTCGGATTCGACGACCACGTACGGGATGATCGTCGGCGCCGCGATGCGATTCGCGCTCGAGAGCTTTGCGTGCGCGACGGTGGTGTCCATCCCTTCGCCGCTGCCAGGCTCGCGCACGGTCGTTATCCCGTGACCGAGCCAGAGCTTGTACTCGTAGTCCTTCGGCCACGAGATGCCGTTGCGGCTGAAGTGGATGTGGCCATGCATGTCGATGATGCCGGGGGTGACGTACATCCCCGTCGCATCGATGACGCGATCGTAAGTCTCGGCGGACGCCGCGCCTGTCGCGGATCGGCTTGGAGTTCCAAACTCGTTGATCGGGCGCGCGGGGCGCACACTGCGAATCGTCGAACCTTCGACGACGATGTCCATCGGTCCGCGGGCCGGATTGCCGGCGCCGTCGATGACCATGGCGTTGCGAATCAGGAGGCGGTTGTATCTGACGCCAGAGGAGGGAGCGGGCGCCGTGCCTTGAGCGAAACTCGTGGATGCCAGGGCGATCGCGAGGATCGCGGCGATTCGCATGGCCATGAATCTGGGGACAGGCCCGGATTCAGGAAAGGGTGAAAACGCTTGCACGCTTGTACGCTTGTACGCTTGTACGTTTGCCTACTATCCTCGCCCCTTGCCCTTTCCCTTGCCGCGGCGGCCGCGGTCGTTCCGTTGCAAGTGCATTACTAGCCTAATGAGCTTGGCCTTTAGACGTTCCGCCTGCTCGTCGAGGTCCGCGTAGACGTCTTCGCGAATCAAATCCTTGTCGTGGGAGCCATTCACGCGATGTTGCGCCTCTACCTGCGAGGACAGCGCAATGTGAAGGAATCGAATGAGCTCGGCGTTGCTCTGTTCTGAATTCTTCCGCGCACATCGCTCGGCGATGTTCGACCCGATGGACTCGGCTGCGTCATCGAGTTGCGCCTTCAGCCGATATTGATATCGGGGAAAGGCCCTCGTAGCTCGGTGCACTGACTGCGAGTACAGCCTGGCGAGGCGATATACCTCGAGGCGCTCGGGATTCTCCATCTGTTGGAGATAAGTCGCATCGCCACGCGCGACCCAGTCAAAAACGCCACGCCTCGGATCCAAAGAACGCAAGCGTTCAAGCGTTCAAGCGTTCAAGCGTTCAAGCGTGCAAGCGTGCAAGCGTGCAAGCGTGCAAGCGTGCAAGCGTGCAAGCGTTCAAGCGTTCAAGCGTTCAAGCGTTCAAGCGTTCAAGCGTTCAAGCGTTCAAGCCTTCAAGCCTTCAAGCGTCCTACTCCACTCTCGGCAAATAAATCTTGAACGTCGTGCCCAGTCCAACCTCGGAATCGACAAGCACAAAGCCACCGCACTGCTGCACGATGCCGTACACGGTGGAGAGACCGAGACCAGTGCCCTTGCCCGGAGCCTTGGTCGTGAAGAACGGCTCGAAGATCCGGTCTTTGACCTCCGGCGTCATGCCCGTTCCAGTATCGCTGACGGCGATCACGACGTAGTTCCCCGGGCGCGTGCCTGGATGCTTGCGGACGAAGTCCTGCGTGATCTCGATGTCGCCCGTCGCGACCTCCACCTTGCCACCCTGGTGCATCGCGTCGCGCGCATTCACGACGAGGTTCATGAGCACCTGCTCCAGCTGGCCGCGGTCGGCACGCACGGCGCCGGAGAGCGCCTCGAGTGACAGCGTCAGCTTGACGTCGCCAAGGAGCCGCTCGAGCAGTCGCTGGATCTGCTCGATGATTTCGTTCGGGCGCAGGTCGCTCAGGGCGAGTGGCTGCTGGCGGCTGAAGGTCAGGAGCTGGCGCGTGAGCACGGCGGCGCGGTCCGCCGCCAGTCCAATCTCCTCGAGCTCACCGTATCCGGGCGCCGATTTGTTCATCGACCGGAGCGCGAGCTGCGTGTTTCCCTGAATCACGCTGAGCAGGTTGTGGAAGTCGTGCGCTACGCCACCGGCGAGCCGTCCCACGGCTTCCATCTTCTGCACCTGCTGCACCTGAAGCTCGAGCGAGCGCTGTTCCGTGACATCGCGCGCGTTGACGATGATGCCATACACCGACGGGTCGTGCAGCAGGTTGCGCGCGGTGGCGATGATCGTTCGCCAGCTCCCGTCGGAGTGGCGGCATCGGAACTCGAGGGGGAGCGCGGCGCCGCGCTGCTCCAGCAGGCGCGTGAACTCGGCACTCACCGTCGGTACGTCTTCCGGATGCACCAGGTCGAACACGGACTTTCCGACGAGGTCCTTCTGGTCGCGTCCCAGCACGCGCTTGGACGCGGGGCTCACGTATTTCGGCTTCCCTTCCGCGTCGGTCACGATGACCATCTCGGACGCGTTCTCGATGATCGAGCGGTGCCAGCGTTCGCTTTGCCGCAGCGCGTCTTCGACGCGCTTCCGCTCGGTGACCTCGCGGATGATGCCGACGACGCCGATGCAGCGGCCGTCGAAATCGAAGATCGGGCTGTACTGCCCTGTCACCCAGCCGGACCTGCCGGTGCTGGGGATATGGTACGGGACGTCCGAGGATCGGACGGTTTCACCGCTGGCCGCGCGCTCGAGGAGCTTGTCGACGCCGTTGACCTTGAGGTCCGGGAAGAGGTCGAAGGCCTGTCGGCCCAGGACATCCTCGGCTCGCATTCCGCTCAGCTTCTCCATGAAGCGGTTGTAGATCTGGTACCGAAAGTCCAGATCGTATACCACGACGCCGTCCTCGATGCTGTCGAGGAGCGTAGCCGTGAAGAGATCGAAATGTCCTGCTCTGAGCGCGGTCGCGACCATGTTATGTCAGGATGTCCACAGGACGTCGTCGCCCTGTCCGAACCACCGTCTCGCCATCGGTTTTTGCAGCGGTGAAGTATCGCAAATACCGGTTCACCACATGGTGACGCATCTCACAAGTGGCGGGAAACAAAAAAAAGAGGGCGCAGAGCCATTGCTCTGCGCCCCCTTCGAAAGCTCGTACGCCTCTCGGACTAACGCTCCGGTCTTCCCTGCTTCTTCGAGCGGAGTCTGCGCTGCGCCGCCGCTGACTTGAGCTGACGCGCTTCGCTGGGCTTCACGTAGTGGCGTCTGCGACGAAGATCCTGTAACACGCCCGCGCGTTGCACTTTCTTCTTGAACACGCGCAGCGCCGCGTCGATGCGGTCACCGTCTCCGAGGTGTACTTCGACCATATCGGTTACCGGCCGACCTTGACGACGTTCTCAGCCGCTGGACCCTTCTGGCCCTGGACGACATCGAACTCGACCTTCTCGCCTTCGGTGAGCGACTTGAAGCCGCTGCCCTGGATGGCCGAATGATGCACGAAGCAATCCTTCTGGCCGCCTTCAGGCGTGATGAAACCGAAACCCTTCTGATCGTTGAACCACTTCACTGTACCAACCGTACGCATTGCCTTGCTCCAAAAATAAGGAAAAACAAAAAGGGCTCCGCGATGCGAAGCCCCCAACGTGAGACGCCCACGCGCGGACGCGCGTTTTCGCTCACCTAAGCTACTGCAAACCCCCCGGAAATCAACTCGCCGTGCGGACTTTCGGGCGCCGGGTGGCGCTTTCCCGCAAAGTCCCTGAAATCGACGTCACCACCGATTTCGCGAGATCGGTCGACCGGTACGCCTTCCGTCCGTTCTTCCCCTCGCGGCGCCACGTCCAGCTCTTCTCGTCCGAGGCGTCGGGGAGGAACACGGTTTCCCGAACCACCTTGGCCGTCTGCGTGACCGCCACCGTGGGAACGCCATTCACATACTCCTGAGCCCCATTCGCGCCGACCGTTCCATTCCATTCCACGATCAGCAAGCGCCCCTGCGAAACCGTCTCAGCTCGAGTGCGCAGCCAGGAGAGCGTCAGGGCCACCGGCCCGAGTTGCACGATGCAGCGTCCCGGCGATCGCTTCACATCGGCTTTCAATCCTTTCCCTTCGTCTTCCAGATCCGTCACCCGCTTCGCGACGTCGTCAGCGAGTCGGTCGAACTCGCGCGCGCAGACAGCAAGCGCGCGATGTGAATCAAGGAACTCTTCCCGGTCGAGCACGTCAGTCGTCATGCCGCCTCCGTAAGTATCACAAATGTAACCCTGCGCAGGGTTAGGGAGAAGCCGGGACGGGCACACCATATGCGCGCTCGGCGCGTGCAACGCACGTCCATCTTCCATTCGGCTCCAAGTTTCGAGCGCACAACATGATGCAAAAACACATCCGTTTACTCAGCGCTGCCCTCCTGTTCGCTATCGCGACCCACGCTGCTGCTCAGGTCGCAAGTCCCACATCCCGCACCAGCCAACGGCCCACCGACACGCGCAGCGCGTCGACGAGAACCGACCGCCAGGCAGCGGCGCCAAGAACCGGTTTTATCAAAGAATTCGGAACAATGTGGACGTTCGATGCGCCGCCACTCGAGTACTGGCGCTCCACGTACAACTTCTCGCCCGATCAGCAGTGGCTCGATCACGTGCGTCTCAGCGCCGTGCGCATCCCGGGATGCTCGGCGTCCTTCGTGAGCGCGAACGGTCTCGTCATGACCAACCATCACTGCGGCCGCTCATGCACCGCGAGTGCGTCGCCAGCCGACACCAATTACCTCGACGTCGGATTCGCCGCGCGCAACATGTCCGACGAGAAGCACTGCGAGGGGATGTGGGCAGACCAGCTCCAGTCGATCCAGGATGTCACCGATCGAGTGCGTCGCGTGCAGACGGCCACGACCTCGAGCGCGCAAGTGGAGCAGCGCAACGCGGAGATCGGGCGCATCGAAAACGAGTGCGTGCAGCAGACGCAGCTCCTCTGTCAGGTCGTGACGTTCTATCAGGGCGGCATGTATTCGCTGTACCGGTACAAGCACTACACCGACATCCGCCTGGTTATGGCGCCGGAAGGCAGCATCGCCTTCTACGGCGGCGACCCGGACAACTTCACCTATCCGCGGTACGATCTCGACCTGACGCTCCTGCGCGTGTACGAGAACGGTCAGCCGCTGCGGCCTCGCGACTACCTGCGTTGGAGCGCTGCCGGTGCCGCCGAGAACGAGCTCGTGTTCGTCGTCGGCAATCCGGGATCGACGGGCCGCATGCTGACCATGGCGCAGATGGAGTACCTGCGCGACGTCGACTACCCCGCGCGATTGGCACAATACGATCGCCTGCTGCGCAGCTATCGCGCACGCAGCGCCAGCTCGCCGCAGGCAGCGCGCGAGTACGAGAACATCATCTTCTCCCTCGAGAACTCGAAGAAGGCGGTCACCGGCTATCGCGTCGGCCTGCTCGACTCGAGTATCATGGCGAAGAAGCAGGCGTTCGAGCGCGATTTCCGCGCCCGCGTGAACGCCGATCCGAAGCTCCGCGCGCAGTACGGCAATGCGTGGACCGAGATCGAACGCGCTCAGCGCGCGATCGCTGCGCAGGCGCGCGCGCTGCAGTGGCAGAGCTTCGGCGGAGGCTCGACGTTGTGGAACATGGCCGGCGGCCTCGTTCGCATTCCGCTGCAGATACCGCTGGCCGATTCGTTGCGCCTCCCGACGTATCGCGGCCCGGCGCTCGAGCGGATCCGGCAGTCGGAGCTTGCGAACACGCCATTGGACACGGCGTTCGAGCGCATGGCACTGGCGGCGACCTTCGCGGCGTGGAAGGAGGCGCTTCCTCCGGACGACGTTCTACTGCGTGCCGCGCTCGGCTATGGCAATGGTGACCCGGAGGCCGCCGCCGCGCGCATCATCGCGCAGACGTCACTCGCCGACGTCGCCGCCCGGCGCGCGCTCCTCGAAGGTGGAACCGCGGCCATCGCCCGATCGACCGATCCCCTCATCGTGCTCGCGCGACAGGTGGAACCAGTCAATCGGCGACTCGCGACGCGCGCTGCCGCACTCGAGGCTACGATCTCGGCGAACGCGGAGAAGCTCGGCCGCGCGATCTATGCGGCGTATGGCCGTTCGCTGCCACCGGACGCCACGTTCACATTGCGCATCTCGGATGGATTGGTGAAGGGTTACGCGTACAACGGCACTGTCGCGCCATACAAGACGACGTTCGCGGGCCTGTACGATCGCGCCGCGTCTTTCGACAACAAGCCACCGTTCGAACTGCCGAAGCGGTGGGTCGATCGCAAAAACCGACTCGACATGACGACGCCATTCGACTTCGTGTCGACCAACGACATCATCGGCGGTAATTCCGGAAGTCCGGTGATCAATCGCAGCGCCGAGGTCGTCGGCCTGATCTTCGACGGCAACATCGAATCGCTGCCGAACCGCTTCATCTTCACGGACGAGATCGCGCGGTCGGTGTCGGTGCACTCGCGCTCGATCACCGAAGCGCTGCGGAAGATGTACGACGCCGAGTGGATCGCCGATGAGCTCGAGGGAAGAGTCGCGGCGCGCTGAGGTGTGAGTTTCATCACACGATGGCATCGCAGGAGCGGAGATTGCGTGGCGTCGCCTCGACATCGCGCTGAGTAGCTGCGCGCGCGATGTCAGGCGCGCACTGCTTCGAGTGCGGCGCCTCCTTCACGCAGTTACGGAGGCCGTATGTCCGTACGATATCTCTCTCTCGTCGCGCTCGTCTCGCTTGTTGGCATCGCCGCGTGCGATGACGACGACATCACCGGAGTGGGGACCAACGCCACGGTGCGCTTCGTCAATGCGACGAACAGCAACATCGACGTCGTGAACAACGGCGTGGTCGGCACCGGCAATGGCAACCTCTCGTTCGGCGCAAGCTCGAGCTGCATGGCCGTGAGCACCAGCAATCCGCCGCTGGCCTTCCGGACCACCGGCACGACAACGCCACTGACCTTCACCCCGAGCTTCCTGCCGGGCGGCAATTACGTCGTGATCGCGACGACGGGCGCGACGGGGACACAGTTCACCACGGTGCCCGTGGATTTCAGCGCGACCAGTGGTCAGGCGGGCGCCGTCGCCGTGAATGCCGCGAATGCGACCCAGGGGTACGATCTGTACGTCACTGCTCCGGGTGGCGCGCTGACAACGGCGACCGCGGCGAACCTTGGTTTCGGAACGCCGAGCGCGTTTTTCAGCGTGAACTCGGGCGCGCAGCAGTTGCGCTACACGACCACGGGGACGACGACGGTGGCCCTGAATGCGGGCAACACCACGTTCAACGCCGGGACGAACTCGGTCGTGGTGCTTGGACCGCCCGCGAACGCTTCGACCACGCTGCGGTCGTTCGTGGTCGCTGGCTGCTGAAGAAGAAAAGCTGACATAACAACGGACATCAGAGCGGACATTGGACCGGACATAACAGCGGACGTAGAAGCGGAACAAGAACGGACATGACGGCGCCGACAGTCTCTGTCGCCTACGCAGGTATGTCCGCCTTCATCACCGGTTTTATGTCCGCCGTTATGTCCGGCTCGATGTCCGTAGTCGTGTCCATTTCTATGCCCGCCGTCTTCGTGGTTGGTAGAGTGAGTCTGAACACGCTCCCCTGACTGTCCGAGCGCTCGAGGGTGAGCTGGCCACCATGGGCCATCGCGATCCACTGGGCGATGGCCAGCCCGAGACCGGCGCCCGAGGCGAGCTCGCCCGCTTCCCGCGCGCGCTGGGCGCGGTAGAAGCGATCGAACACACGCGCACGCGCCTCGGCGGGAACGCCGGTCCCGGTGTCCGCGACGTCCACTGTGTAGCCTGACCCCGTCGCCTGCGCCGTCACCAGCACCGATCCACCGCTGGGCGTGTACTTGATCGCATTGTCCAAGAGGTTCAGGAACAACCGCCGCAGCAGCATTTCGTCGCCACGCATCGGGAGTTCGTCGCTTCCGACGTACCGGACGCTGATCTGCTTGCGCGCCGCGAGCGATCGCACCGATCGCACGGTTTCCCCGCACAGTTCCCCGAGGTACATCTCCGCGGGCGACAGGAGGCGCTCGCCGGCGTGCGCGCGCGCCAGCAGGAACAGGTCCTCCACGATGCGCTGCAGGGCGAGCATCTCTTCGCGGATGGTCTTGAGCGCGGCACGCAGCTCGTCGGGGCTGCGTTCGTCACGCGAAAGCGCGAGCTCCGCCTCCCCACTGACGATGGCGACGGGCGTGCGCAGCTCGTGTGAAGCGTCGGCGATGAACTGACGCTGTTGCTCGAATGCGGCCCCGAGACGGGCGAGCAAATCGTTGAAGACCCCCGCCAGGTGCCCCAGCTCGTCATCCGGGTTCGCCACTGGCAGGCGCTCGTGCAGCGTCGTCGCGGAGATGTGGGCAGCACGGTTGGTCATGTCCGCGACGGGCTGCAGGCTCTTCCGCGCAAGCAGATAGCCTCCGATGGTGCTGAGCAGCAGAAGCAGCGGGATGCCGAGGCCGAGCGACAGCCGCACCCCGGCGAGGAGGCGGCGATGCGCGTGCAGTCCGTGGACCGCCCCGATGATCGCGATGCGGCGTCCGATGCGGTGCGGCAAGGCGATCGCCCGCACCTCGCCCTCCTGGCTGTTCAGGTTCGCGTACGTCACGTTCGTCAGCGGAGCAGCGGCCAGGAACTCGCCGAAGCGGGGCACCTCGAGACGGAAGGTGTGCCGCGCGATGTCGCGCGCGATGCTGTCGACAATCACTTCGTCGTCCTCCGCCGGTGCCTCGCCCGGGACGAGGGTGGACGTCGCGCGATCATACACGGCGAGCTGCAGGTCGCGAAAGCGGAATTCGCGCACCACCCGCGCTGCCACGTCCCTGGTAGATCCGTCCTCGGATTCGATCTCGACGGCGGTGGCGACAGCGATGGCAGCTTCGTGCAACGCCGCATCGACATTCGCGAGGGACCGACGGGCAACCACTCCGTACAGCGCCACCGAGACGGCCCCGAGCGAGATGGCGAACACCGCGGCATACCACAGGGCAAGCCGCGCGCGAATCGACAGCCCGAGGAGCCGCATCGAGCCGGCTACTGGGCTCCGAGTCGGTACCCGGCGCCGCGATGCGTGTGGATCAGGGAGGTCGGGCTACCGTCGTCCACCTTGCGACGAAGGCGGTTGATGTACACCTCGAGCGCGTTCGAGAAGGGATCGTGGTTCTCGTCCCATACATGCTCGCACAGCTCCGCTCGTCCGACGACGCGGCCCGCGTTGCGCGCGAGATACTCGAGCAGGGCGTACTCCTTCACCGTAACCGCGATCGTGCGCTCGCCGCGCTTGACCGTTTGACTGCGCGTGTCGACGGTGAGGTCGGCGACGTTCAGCGTGGGCGGCAGCATCTCGGGCAGGCGGCGCAGCAAAGCGCGAAGGCGCGCGTGCAGCTCCTCGAGCGCGAAGGGTTTCGTCAGATAGTCGTCCGCGCCGGCATCCAGCCCAGCCACACGGTCGCGTACGGCGTCACGAGCGGTCAGCATCAGGATCGGCACGCGCTTCCCTTCGCGTCGCAGCATCTGGCTCACCTCCAGGCCATCCCGCTTCGGGAGTCCGATGTCGAGCACGATGCCGTCGTAATCGTTCACACGCGCCTGGTAATACGCGCGCTCTCCGTCGCCCGCGAGGTCTACCGCGTACCCCTGTTCCCTCAGGCTACGCGAAAGCATGTCCGCCAGACGGGCGTCGTCCTCAACCAGTAGTAGTCGCATTCAATGAATATGGATCACTGCCGATAAAACCTTAATAAACGCGGTTTTGAGCAACCCCGGACTGGCTCAAAGCCGTGCACCATCACATTTTAGGGCGCCAGCTATCCCACCTGCTGCGGAGCACAAAGTGGACGCGACGAAGACGCCGCCAGATACCCGGAAGCTCACTCCGGCCGCTCATTACCCCTATAACGCGGATCAGTTGTCCGCGGATGTGGCCCGGATGGGCCCGCGCGAGGCCGCCGATCTGTTGACGGACCTTCCCGACGCCGTCGTCATCGATGTTCTGCAGCGCGTGAACCCAGCGCTGGTCGCTGACATCCTGCCGGAATTCTCCGAGGGACGCCGCGCCAAACTCTTCCTGAATGGTCCCTCCGCCGTCACGCATCAGTGGACCGTCAACCAGACGTTCGAGGAAGGGACGGTAGGGCGATTGATGGAGCCGCCGACGGCGGTGTTCAAGCCGACGGACACCGTGGGTGATACGAGCAAGAAGGTGCGGGAGCTCGTCAAGAAAATCTTCGTCACCTACTGCTTCGTCTGCGACGACGCGGGGACGCTGGTGGGCATCGTCACCATGCGCGACCTGCTGGTCTCGGACGCGCACCAGACGCTGTCGGATGTAATGCTGAAGGACCCGTTCTTCCTGAAGCCGACGATGCCGCTGATGGACGCGATGAAGCTGGTGCTCAATCGCCACTTCCCGCTGTACCCGATCTGCGACGACAACCGGAAGCTCATCGGTCTGGTGCGCGGTCAGGCCATGTTCGAGGAACAGGCAATCGAGATCAGCGCGCAGGCCGGTAGCATGGTCGGTGTCCAGAAGGAGGAGCGGCTTGCGACCCCGTGGCTTACAAGCCTCAAGTTCCGGCACCCGTGGCTGCAGCTGAATCTCGTGACGGCCTTCGTCGCCGGCGGCGTGGTCGGGGTGTTTCAGGGCACTGTCGACAAGTACGTCATTCTCGCGCTGTTCCTTCCCGTGCTCGCCGGACAGTCGGGTAACACCGGATGCCAGGCGCTCGCTGTCACCCTCCGCGGAATGACGCTCGGCGAGTTGAAGGCGGGCACGGAGCGCCGCATGGTGAACAAGGAAGCGCTGCTCGGGATGCTCAACGGATTGCTGGTGGGAATCGTCGCGGGTGGCGCGATGTATGTCGTCGCCAACATGCAGCACAATCCGAGCGCCGTCTGGCTGGGGCTCATTGTCATGGCAGCGATGATCGTGAGCTGCGTCGTGAGCTGCATCGCCGGCTCGATGATCCCGCTCGCGCTCAAGCGCTTCGGCTTCGATCCCGCGACGGCCTCCAGCATCTTCCTGACCACAGCGACCGACGTCGTGAGCATGGGGACTTTGTTGGGGCTGGCGACGCTGCTGCTGCGATAGAGGGGTCTCAGCTAAACGGTTCTCGCCCATAGCTTCTCTCCATGAAAATTCTGTTCGTCGAAGACGACAAACAGCTCCGCAGCTCCGTCGCGCGCGGTCTGCGCGAAGCCGGCCACACAGTCGAACTGGCGACCAATGGGACGCAGGCCATCGCACTGGCTAGCGCGAACCGCTATGAGGCCATCATCCTCGACATCCTGCTCCCGGGCAAAGACGGCATCACCGTCTGTCGCGAAATCCGCGAGCTGGGAAGTCGGGTTCCGATCCTGATGCTCACCGCGCTGGACGCCGTGGAGCATCGCATCCGTGGACTGGACGCCGGCGCCGACGATTACCTCGCGAAGCCCTTCGATTTCGGGGAGCTGCTGGCGCGGCTGCGCGCCCTGACACGACGGCATGAGACGCCAGCCGGACTTCGCGTCGGTGATCTGGTCATCGACGTGGCGCGTCGCCGCGGAAAACGTGGCAAGCGGGAGTTCACGCTCACGGAGCGCGAGCTCGCGTTCCTGGTGTACCTCGCGCGTCATCCCGGCGAAGTGGTCAGTCGCGCCGAGCTGATGGAGCACGTCTGGGACGACGAACGACCGACGTACTCGAACATCATCGACGTATACGCCAGTCGATTGCGTCGCAAGATCGACGAGAACGAACGGGTGCAGCTGTTCAAGACACTCCGTGGGACCGGATACATGCTCGAGGCGGCCGGAGGCAGCCGCTCGTCCTGAGCGTGCGATAATGGCACTCACGCCGCGGTCGGTCCGGGCCCGGCTCACGCTCTGGTACACCCTCGTCCTGAGCGTTCCCCTCGCCATCTTTGCCGTCGCGTCCTACCTGGTCTTTTCGCGCGCGCTGTACGAGCGCACGGACGCGTTCATCAGCGACGCACTATCGGTATTCGCGCGCGAGAGCATGGCCGAGCGTCGGGCCGCCGCGGAGTCGTCCATCGACGCCCTGCGCGTCACGGCGAACGAAGTGCGATTCCGCGACGTCGACATCCTCGTGTTCGACACCAGCGGGGTACTGCTGACCATGAGCAAGCCACGCGACGCTGAGGAACAACGGCACGCGCGAGGGACGGCCGCGGATTCTGTAGCCCTGATACAGGCCCTCGCTGGGACGCACAGTCCGCTACTGCCGAGCGCGAGGAACGTTGTCCTCCCTTCGGCTACGTACCGTGTGATCAGCCGTGCCCTCGACGATGCCGGACGGCGCTTCGTGCTGGCCGGCATGTACAGCCTGCACGATGTCGAGGCGGCGCTGAAGCGCATCCGCGAGATGTTCCTCATCGCCATCCCGCTGCTGATCGCCAGCGCGATGACGGGAGGCTGGTTCCTCGCGAAGCGAAGCCTGGCGCCGATGGAGGAAGCGTTCGAGCAGCAGCGTCGCTTCATGGCGGACGCATCGCATGAGCTCCGCACGCCCGCCGCCACGCTGCGTGCCGAAGCCGACGTCACGTTGTCGCGGCCGCAGCGGTCGGAAGCGGAGTATCGCGATTCCATGGCAGTGGTGCAGGATGCCGCGCGACGCATGTCACGCATCGTGGACGACATCTTCCTGCTGGCGCGCGCCGATGCTGGGCACCTGGTGATGCAGCGTGAGACCGTCGATCTCGACGAGATCGTCATCGACGCTGTCCGCTCGATTCAGCCCATCGCCGCGCAGCGGCAGGTGACCATTGAGCTCCGCGATGTCGTGGACGCGCGGATCGACGGCGATCCGTATCTCGTGGCCCGCGTCATCCTGAACCTCCTCGACAACGCGGTGAAGTATGCGCCGGAAGGAAGCGCCGTTGAGGTCTCGATGGCGAATGCGGATGCGGGGGGAGCGCGCGCATACGAGGTGCGAGTGGTCGACAGCGGGCCTGGCATTCCGCCGGAAGCTCGCGAGCGGGTGTTCGATCGGTTTTATCGCGTGGACGCCGCGCGCTCGCGCGCCGAGGCCAGCACGAGCAGCGGAGCGGGATTGGGGCTGCCCATCGCGCGGCGGATCGCGGAGTTGCACGGCGGACGCGTGGAGCTGCTCAACGCGGATCGCGGCCGAACGGAATTCGTCGCGCGTTTTCCGGCGCTCGCGCCGGTGCCAGAGAGCGCCCGGCAGTCCTGAGTGGTTGCCGGCAGCGAAGTCATGGGGTAGCTTCGCGGCGTTCATGTTTTGTTAATGTTGTCGGGCAGTGCCACCTCCCCACCTGCCCATCGCGACCCGCCACCCGCCACCCGCCGACGTCATGCGCCAGCAATTCACCGCGCTTGCAGTCATATGCTGCCTGCCCGCCATTGCCTTCTCCCAGACACCCGTCCGGGACACTGTCGCGACCCTTCCTTCACTGACCACCACCGCGACCCGGAGCTCGGCGTCGGTGCTCACGACGCCCCTCGCCATCACGCAGGTGAGGGAGGCGGATCTTCGTTCCACGAGCGGTTATGGCCTCGAGGACGCGCTGCGACTCGTGCCAGGCGTGATCGCGCAGTCCCGGTATGGAACGAGCGACGTCCGCTTGACCATCCGTGGTTATGGCGCGCGCGGCGCCGGCGATCGCTCGAACTCCGGCACCTCGCGCGGCGTGCGCGTGCTGCTCGACGGCTTTCCGGTAACGGAGCCCGACGGACGCACGGCGTTCGACGATGTCGATCTCGCCAGCGCGTATGGAGTCGACGTCGTACGATCGAATGCATCGTCGACGTGGGGGAACGCCGCCGGTGGCGTCGTGAGCATCCAATCGATGCCGACCATCGGGGCGCCGGCACTGGACATCCAGCCGGTGGTGGGTGAGTTCGGACTGCGACGCGTTGCCGTTCGGACCGCTGCGCCACTCGGCGATGGCTCGCTGTGGGCGTCGTTCACCAACTCCACCTTCGACGGATGGCGGAAGCATTCCGATGCGCGTCGCGCGCTGCTCAATCTCGGCGCCTCAGGAAACCTGAACGACCGCACCCGAATGGGCTTCTACCTCGTCGCCGCGAACAACCTGATGCACATTCCGGGGCCGCTGACGCAGGCGGAGATGGATGCGGACCCATCGCAGTCGAACCCGACGTACGCCACACGCGATGAACGACGCTACAACCGACAGGGCCGACTTGGCGTCTCCGTCGACCGCGACCTGGGCGGCGGCGCGTCGATCTCCTCCATGTTCTACGTCAATCCGAAGTACTTGCAGCGGTCCGAGCGAAACACCTACCGCGATTTCACACGCTATCACCTCGGCGGAAACGTGATCGCCCGGAAGTCGCAGACGATCGGCAACACGAGCAATCGCTTCACCCTTGGCCTCGATGAGGCGTACCAGGACGGCTCGATCCAGTTTTACGCGCTGGCCGCTGGCTCGACCCGAGGCGCGCTGACCGACAACAAGGGCGAGGGAGCCCAGAACCTTGGTGTGTTTCTCCAGGACGAGCTGTCGGTCAACGATCGGCTGTCGCTGTTGTTGGGTGCACGGTATGACCGCATCGCATACCACTACCGCACATTCTTCAATCCCGCGGCGACGCTCAAGTCACAGAGCAAGGATTTCGATCGCGTTTCGCCGAAGCTTGGCATCAGCTGGCGCATCGGAGCGACGCAAAGCCTGTACTCGAATATCGGCGGCGGCATCGAGGTGCCGGCAGGCAACGAAACCGACCAGCCGCCGACGGGACCCATCGCGGGAGCATTGCTCAATCCTCTCCTCGACGCGATCAACTCCACGACATACGAGGTTGGCTACAAGTCGCTCGGCGCCAGCCTCGGCGGTGGTGCGGTGACGCTCGCGTACGATGTCGCGCTGTACGACATCGAGGTGCAGAACGAGATCATTCCGTACAACGGTGGCCGGTACTATCAGACCGCCGCATCCGCGCGACGGAACGGGCTCGAGCTGGGAATCAATGCGACCTCGGGCGTTGGACTGTTCGCGGGTGCGGCCGCGACGCTGAACAATCACACGTATCGCACGTACATCGTGGACTCGACTGTGATCGGTCCGACGACGACCGGCACAGTCGATCTCAGCGGCAACGAGGTGATGGGCGTGCCGAAGCTGCTCGCGAATCTCGAGATCGGCACAGAGGTCCCCGGCTATCGCAACCTGCGCGTCATGGGAACTGTGGAGCACTCCGCCAAATACTTCGCGGACGATCGCAATTCCGTGGTGGTGCCGTCGTACACGATCCTTGGCGCGAAAGCAGAGCTGCGAAACGCGATTCTGCAGAAGAACGGCGTCGGCGTACGCGGATTCATCTCGGTCCACAACGTGACTAACCGCAAGTACGTTGGCTCGGCATTCCTGAATCCAGATCCCGGGACTGGTGGCGCTCCCGCGGTGTACGAACCTGGCATGCCGAGGTCGGTTGTAGTCTCGCTGTCTATAGCGCGTATGTGAACGCTTGAAGAGCGGGCGACCGGACTCGAACCGGCGACGTCCAGCTTGGGAAGCTGGCATTCTACCAACTGAATTACGCCCGCGTGGTGGCAATTTACGTGGAGGACGTCCTGCGTCCAACCTGTTCTCGGCAGCCCGCGCTGCGCGCGGGCTGCCGAGAACCTCTACCGAGCGTCCAACTTTCTCCCCGCCGAAAGATTGTCCCAGTTCAGCATCGTGTTGAACACGAGGAAATAGCTCCCGATCGTCTCGCCACGATAAATCGGGTTGTTGGCGAACATCACCACGTGTCCTTTCTCGACAGGCACGTCGACCACCACGGGACGCTGCGAGACGTCGTTCCCGTCGAGCAGGCCGGACACCAGCAGATCCTTCTGGTCCGCGTACCGCAAAACGACGCGTGGACGTTGTGCCGGCGGAATCACGTTGATCGGGTTGCGCATCATGTCGTCCGTCACCGGCGGCAGTTGCCATGGTTCGACGGTGGGAGCGGCTGGAGGCTGGAAGCGTGGGTCGAGGGGCGCCATTCCGGGCGTGACGTCCGGGTCGTCGACACTGCCCCGCCCCGTCGCCCGCGTTGGCGCGCCACTCCCGAATCGTCCGAAGCGCCCGCCACCCCGCGTCGAGCTCACGCTGAAGGTCTGGCCGTCATCGCTGTAGAGAGCGAGGCTGTCGCGCATGCCGTAGACGATGGGGCTGGCGTCATCCACCGTCCGACTGCGCAGCAGACTTCCGACGACGTGAAGCCGCGGCGGACGATTCGCAGTCACACCGTTGGCGAAGCCATACTGGATCGCGAAGTCGGCGGTGTTGTCCACGGTGACGAGGACGCCGCCCTGCTTCACGAAGCTCTGCAGGTTCGCCAGCCCCTGGAAGCCGAGCCCGGGGCGCATGTCGTCGGTCTGCGCCCAGGTGCCGATGTTCGGCGTCTCCGGCGTGTTCTTCCACGGCATCGGATTGCGCCACATCGGCATGCCGTCGACGATGCCCTGGGGGCCGCCACCAGCTGGTGGAAACAGGATTACATCCCAACGCGCATTGAGGTTGGGCGTGCGCGCCACGTCCTGCACGCTGATGTAGTCGAAGGGAATCCCGTACTGGTCGAAGGCCTGGCGCCACCAACCCTCGGTCTGCGTTCCCAACCATGTGTGGAGGATGGCGACGCGGGCCGCGCGCGCGGGATGCGTCTTCACCGACGGCGCCGCGCTGCTCGCGAACACCTTCACGCCAAGCTCTCGGGCCGCACGGTCGACGTCGGCGGCGGCAGCACCGCGAATAATGAAGGAGCCGCGATTGTACTTGCGGCCGCCGACCTCGAAGGGTTCCTCGGATGTCTGGAAGTCAGCGGTCTTGAGACGATAGCGCAACGTCGCGAGCGCGTTGTCCGCATTGTGGTTCACGAGGAAGACAGTACCGCTCCCGGTCACACCACCGGGATTCGTGACGTCGCCGGTGACGCGTTGCATCGGCACGTCGAGCACCTTCTGGTCGGTCACGCGCACCGACTGGACCGCGAAGCCCTCGGGGAAGGTCCACCCGGTGTCATCGTACGGATTCTTCTGCGGATCGTTTGGCGACCAGTACTGGTAGTCCAGCAAGGCGTCGGCGATGCGGCTGTACGGCTGATCCATCCGGATGATGTATGAGCCGGCCGGAAAGGAACGCGCTTCGGTTCGCGCCCGCGCCATGGACGTGTCGCGCGCGGCCGTGCGTGCGGAGTCGCGTTGTGCGCCGCGTGCTCCCCCACGCGTCGGCACCTGCACCGTGAAGTCCTGCGTCGCGCGTGAAATCTCCACGCCCTGCTTCTGCAGCACACGCAGCAAATCGGCCTGGCTGCCGAGCCGCGGATCGGCGGCGCTCAAGACGTACGCCGCCGGCCCCTCGAACTTCGGCTTGAGCACAGACCGCTTGCTCTTCTCGTAGAAATTCCGGAGCAGCTGCTGGCGATTGTTCGCGACGTAGCTGAGCGACACGAGCAGGCCGGTCTGCTCGTAGTTGTTGTTGTTTCGCAGCGACCACTTCACGTATGGGAGCGGCGGGTTCTGCCGATACCACGTGCGCTGCGTCTCGCTCGGGCTGAGGGTTCGCTGTACGGTCTCCGCGGTCCCGCCATTTCCGAACGTCTCGTACAACCGGCTGATGCCATTGTGCGTCGCCGCGATGAACATCAGATAGCCGGGCGACCAGGTGTCGAAGTCGCCATGGGCAAACACGCCGGGCATCCCGAAGCGCGTCATCTCCTGGACGTTGTTCCAGCCGATCATCTGCCACTCGTTGGTGAGCAGCGGATCGATCCAGGCGTTGAATGGGCCGTCGCCGATGGTGTTGTCGTAGAGAAATGCGACCGACTCGTGCAGGTCGTGCAACACCTGCGGCTTCCAGTCGATGTACGCCTTCAGGATGTTCTGGGTCAGCTTGAGGGTGGCGCCCATGGCGTCGCGATTGTTGTCGTGCGCGACGTAATGGCCCCAGTAAACGAGGTTGGGATACGTCTCCCCGGGATGCTTCACATGCCAGTTGTAGATGTCCACGACGCGATCGCGTCCGTCGACCTCCACGATTGGGGTGATGAGCGTGATCACGTGGTCGCGGATGTTCCGCACGTACGGGCTCTCGTCCACCGCCAGCCGATATGCGAGCTCCATGAGCGCCGTTGGCGCTCCCGCTTCCGGTGAGTGGATGGTGCCCGTGATGTAGTAGACGGGCGCCGTCGTCGCCGCGATCTCGTCCGCCAGCGCGTCGTTCATCTGCATCGATCGTGGATCGGCGAGTTTCGCGAGCCTGGCGCGATTGTCGTCCAGCTTTGCCATCAGCTCATCGGAGGCAACCGCGACGGCAATCATCTCGCGTCCTTCCTCCGTGGTGCCGATCGAGAACACCTTCACACGCGGCGTCGCCTTCTCGAGCATCCGCATGTACGCGTACACTTCCTTCGAGTACGGGAGTTTCGTGGGCGCGCCGGCGATGTCGCCGAGCACTGCTTTCGGCGTCGGCACCGTGCTGGAAGCCGGGAGATAGTCGACTAGCGGCGACAGGAAAAATGTTTCCGTCGTGTATTCGCGGATCTTTCTCGTGTACTCCTCGTCGATGGCCTGACCTGGAGCCCTGCCGGGTCTCGCCGAGGACAGTTCGGGGGCAGGGGATTCGGCGCGACCGCTCGTTGTCTGGGCGAGCGCCGCATTGGGGACGAGGGCAAGGAGCGCGAAGACGAACAGGACTCGATGCATGGCTGCGAGGTAGGAGGACGACGAACTGACAGTGGCGCGGAGCGCGAAATATCGAGGGCCGTGCTAAACCTTTGGAAGTGCGGCGATGCGCTCGCGTGTCAGCCGGACTTCCATCTCTGACCCGACCTGCTCGGCGAGCTTGAGGGCCAGGTCGTAACAGCGCGATGCGTTGTGGATGTCCTCACAGCGCACGTTGATGTCGCCGATGAGACGCAGACATTCGATCTCGCGCCAGTGGTTCTTGCAGTCCGAGAAGTACCCGAGGGACGCCATTGCCAGATCCTGGGCCCAGTCCACTTCGCCCTGCAGGCAAAGGGCCGATGCCAGGTTGAGCCCCGCGAGCGCCGCGAGCTCGAGATCGTCTTCGTCGCGCGCGAGTTGCACTGCCTGCTCCAGCAACGGTCGGGCGGAGTTCGAATCCTCCGCGTCCAGCGCGAGACGTCCGAGGTTGTTGAGGGCGATGGCTTCGCCACGCGCGTACCGAGCCGTTCGAAAACTCTCGAGCGACGCCTCGAACGCCCGCTGCGCGGTGAGCTGCTGCCCGGACTGAGCGTGGATCGAGCCGATGTTCTGCAGCGCGATGCCTCGACGACGGGGGTCGCGAAGCGAAGCAAGCATGCTCTCGAGCCGAGGTAGTGCGGTCGCGAAGTCCCCACGCGACATGAGGACGTTGACCTCGGCAATGACTGCGTCGCCAGCCCGCTCATGGAGTCCCGCGTGCCTGGCAATCTCCTGCGCCGAGCGCGCTGCGTCGATGGCACCATCCCATTCGCAGCGAGCTCGCAGCACATCCGCGAGATGCGTCAGCGCTTCGGCGCGGACGTCGGGCTCTGTGGATGTGTCCGCTGCGGTCTGAAATGCTAAAAGTGCCCGGTCCAAGAGCCCGGCGCGCTCAGCTCGCACGCCGTCTGCAATCAATTCCACCGCGTGGGACATGCTTAAGGCCCTTCCCGCGACGTTAACCCCCACGCAGGACTGCAAGGAGTTTTCGAAAGAATGCTGGCTCGGACTCGAAGCATACTGTTGGCCGCCGTCGCCATGGCGACATTGTCCTGTTCCCCGTCGGACGTCACTGGGCCGACGACGGCCGTTGACTCCCGGGCTCAAAGCGACAGCGCGCGGCTGTTTGGACTGCCGATCTTTCCGCGGCTGCTGAACTGTCCCAGCAGCGAAAGCTACACGACCTCCTCGGTCGTGGACGCGCTGGGCGGTACACTCAGCGTCGGCGGCGCGACTGTCGTGATTCCAGTCGGCGCGCTTCTGGGGCCGGTGACCATGACGCTGACGGTCCCCGCTTCGAACTACATGGAAGTCGACGTCAGCGTCGAAGGGACGAACAGCTTCCTCTTCGAGCTTCCTGTGACGGTCAGCATCGACTACTCCCGGTGCACGAGCTGGCGAGCGATCCTGTTTCCGAACACCGCCTATCACATCGACACGGAGACCAAGTCGCTGCTGGAGCGCATGCCAAGCGTCGACAACAAGGCGCTGCGCACCGTCACGTTCACGACGGGTCATCTTTCGGGGTACGCGCTCGCGAACTGATCCGCTTCTCGGCTTCTCGGCCTTAGCGGCTTACAACAAGCCTTTTCGATTTCGCAGCTTACTGATGGCTTGACTGCTTCGAAGCGCGAAAAAAAAAAGCCTCCCTTCAGGGGAGGCTTTGCTGTTTCAGTCTTTCAGAGCCAGCGGTCGGGATTGAACCGACGACCGCTCGATTACGAATCGAGTGCTCTACCACTGAGCTACGCTGGCGTGCTCGCTGGCGCGATCGCGCCAGCGTAATTCCGCATACGAAGTCGCTCGCGCTACGCGCTCGCTCCTGACCTTCTCGCTTGTGAGTCTGGGGCCCTTGCAAGCAGTAAAACCGAAACGCCCGCAGTAAGCCGCTAAGGCGGAGAAGCCGTAAGCCGCTAAGGCCGAGAAGCCGTAAGCCGCTAAGGCCGAGAAGCCGTAAGCCGCTAAGGCCGAGAAGCCGTAAGCCGCTAAGGCCGAGAAGCCGTAAGCCGCTAAGGCCGAGAAGCCGTAAGCCGCTAAGGCCGAGAAGCCGAGAAGCTGTCAGTTATGCCCTGGCACGGACTCGAACCGTGACGCCTTGCGGCACCACCCCCTCAAGATGGCGTGTCTACCAATTTCACCACCAGGGCGAGGAGTTGAATTCCAGTTTTCAAAAAACGGGGCCGACGGGGCTCGAACCCGCGACCTCTCGAGTGACAGTCGAGTGCTCTAACCAAGCTGAGCTACGGCCCCCGGGGACGCTTGAATGCTTATAGGCTTGAACGCTTGAACGATTGAACTGCTGTTGCCCTTCAAGCTTTCAAGCCCTCAAGCTTTCAAGGTTTCCCTGCACTATCCCTTACGGGACAGCATAGCCCGTAGGGGAATCGAACCCCTCTCTGCACCGTGAAAGGGTGCCGTCCTAACCGATAGACGAACGGGCCGAACAGCTTCTCGGCTTCTCAGCCTCGCGGCTTCGTCATCGAGAATTCGAGAATCACGAGAATAGCGGTAACGGGATTCGAACCCGTGTTCCAGCCTTGAGAGGGCCGTGTCCTAGGCCTCTAGACGATACCGCCGCTGGCCTGCGGCCAGAGGCGTGGTCGATTGGCAGTCGCGCGCGCGCTCGCGCTCGCTCCTGTCCTTGTCGCCTTGGACGCCCTGGCCGTACAACATCGACGCACTTCAGTTTTCAAACATCCAACAGGCCGGGAGGGACTTGAACCCCCAACCGCTGGTTTTGGAGACCAGTGCTCTACCAATTGAGCTACCGACCTAATCGTGCTAGGGGTGACTGACGGGAATTGAACCCGCAACCCCCGGAGCCACAGTCCGGTGCTCTAACCGATTGAGCTACAGTCACCATGGCTCTGCCGTGAAGCAGAGCTGGGAATCTTAACTTATTTCGCCCGCTCCTGGTACTCACCGGTATTCGGGTTGACACGGATCTTGTCGCCGGTGCCGATGAATTCCGGGACGTTCACCGTCGCTCCGTTCTCGAGCTTCGCCGGCTTCTGCGATGCCGTCTTGGTCGCCGTCTTCATGACCGGAGACGTCTCCACCACCTCGAGCGTGAGCGAGTTCGGCAGCCGGATGCCCACGGCGCGGCCGTCATAAAACTCGGCCTGGATCTTCATGTTCGGCTGCATCCACTGCGCGTTGTCACCGAGCGCTTCCTCATCCATCTCGAGCTGCTCGTAATTCTCGGTGTTCATGAAGTGGTACGTGCCGCCGGCATCGTACAGGTACTCCAGCTCGTGCGTTTCCATCGACGCAGGATCTACGGAATCAGCCGCGCGGAAGCGGTGCTCGAAGTTCGAGCCGGTGCGCAGATTCTTCAGCTTCGCCTGCACCATCGCGCGCAGGTTGCCCGGGGTGTGATGACGGAATTCGGTGATGCGGCACGGATCGCCCTCGAAGACGATGACCATTCCGCGCCGGATCTGGGTTGCCGGTATTGCCATGAGACGAGCTTCTCGAAGTTGTTCGTAAGTCAGGACAGCCATTGAATTTAGGTCACTGGAGGACGGGCCTCAAGGCCTTCCAGACATTTTGAGCAACGATCCGCTCTCCCTCGTAGTTCGGATGGATGCCGTCCGCCTGGTTGAGCTCGCGCCGGCCCGCGACATCCTGCAGCAGGAACGGAAGCAGCTCCACCCTCTTGGCTCGGGCGACCTGAGGAAACGTCTCCCGGAACTCGCGGGTGTAGGCGGCGCCGAGGTTCGGCGGAGCTTCCATCTGCACCAGCACGATTCGCGCGTTGGGCCTGCCGGCGCGAATGCGTTCGATGATCGTCTCGATGTTCTGCCGCATTGTAGCAACCGGGATTCCGCGCAGACCGTCGTTCGCACCGGTCTCGATGACGACGACATCAAAAGGCTGCCGCAGCAGCCAATCCAGCCGACGCAACAAGGCGGACGACGTCTCGCCGCTGACCCCCGCATTCACTACGGTATAGGGCAGATCCGCCGCATCGATCATGTGCTGGATCTGCTGCGGAAACGCGCTGTCCGGCTCCAGACCGTAGCCGGCAGTGAGAGACGTACCAATGAACAGCAGCGTGCGTCGAGCGGTCGTGACAACTTCACCGACGGAGCCAGCTGACGGCGAAGGTGCGCTGCTAGCTTGAGCGGACGCGCTGTCCGGCTGCCCCTTCGCGGCGGTGTTCCCCCCCTCGCGACTGCAACTCAGCGCGAGGAAGATCAGTACGTATTGTTTGAGAACTGCTCGCATTCGGACATCCACTGACGTGTCGTCACAGTACACCAGACCCACTTGCTCAGAGCCACCGACCTCGCCAAGGAATATCAGAGCGGGACGCACCGCCTCACAGTCCTGCACGACGTGTCATTCACGATCGAGCAGGGTGACTTCGTGGCCATCGTCGGGCCATCCGGCAGCGGGAAAACCACCCTGCTCGGCCTCCTGGCGGGGCTGGACACGCCGAGTCGCGGTACCGTGGAGCTCGATGGAACCAACATCACCACGCTGGACGAAGACGCGCGCGCTCGGCTTCGCGGCGAGAAGGTGGGATTCGTCTTCCAGAGCTTCCAGTTGATTCCGACGCTCACGGCCATCGAGAACGTCCAGGTGCCACTGGAGCTCCGCGGCGAGAACCATGTGGTCGAGCGCGCGTCGGACGTGCTGCGACGCGTAGGGCTGGGCGATCGTCTCGACCATTATCCGACGCAACTTTCAGGCGGCGAGCAACAACGGGTCGCAATCGCGCGCGCATTCGCGAATCGTCCGCGCATCCTGTTCGCCGATGAACCGACGGGCAACCTCGACAGCGAGACCGGCGCCCGCATCGTGGAGTTGCTCGAGTCCCTGAACCGCGAGTCGGAATCGACCGTGGTGCTCGTGACGCACGATCTCGCGCTTGCGCGACGCGCGCGACGCATCATTCGGCTGAGCGACGGGGCGGTCGTCAGTGATGAGACAACGCTTGAAGGCTTGAACGCTTAAATGCTTGAATGCTTGAAGGCTTGAACGCTTAAGGCGTCAACATGAATCGAAGATTCAATCGACTGCTTGCAGTGGCCTGGCGCGAGAGCAGGACGGCGCGACGGCGCCTGCTGCTCTACATGTCGTCCATTTCGCTGGGTGTCTCGGCGCTGGTCGCGATCGACTCTTTCACCGAGAACGTGTCGCAATCGGTGCGCGACCAGTCAAAAGCGCTGCTCGGTGGCGACGTCGTGCTTCGTGCGCGCGGCAAATACTCGCCGAAGGCCACGGCGTTGCTCGATTCGCTGCAGCGCACTGGTACGGGCGTCGCGCGGATCACGACCTTCGCTTCGATGGGGCTGGTGCCGCGTTCTGGAGGAACACGCCTGGTCCAGGTGCGCGCCGTCGGCCCGCAGTATCCGTTTTACGGAGAGATCACGACGGAACCGGCCGGCGAGTGGCGCAAACTGTTCGCCGGACCACATGCCATCGTCGACCCCTCGGTCTTGCTGTCGCTCGATGCGCATCTTGGCGACACGCTGATGCTGGGCACGGCGCGTTTCGTCATCGTCGGCACGATCAAGAACGTGCCAGGCGATGCCGGCGTGAGCGCGGCCATCGGACCGCGCGTGTTCATCCCGGAAGCCTACCTGGAGCAGACCGGCCTGCTGATCTTCGGCAGCCGAGCGGAGTACGAGACGCTGCTCAAGATGCCGCCGGGGCTGTCTCCGGCGCGCTTCGCTGGACGCTTCAATATCCGCTTCTCCAGCGACACCCCGCGCGTCAATCTGCGCACTGTCGCGGAGAACGAGTTCGGCCTCACCCAATCCATCGACCAGCTGGGAAACTTCCTCGGCATCGTCGGGCTCGTCGCGCTGCTCCTGGGTGGTATTGGCGTTGCCAGCGGCGTGCATGCGTTCGTGATGCGGAAGATCGATACGGTGGCCGTGCTCCGCTGTCTGGGCGCCACCAGTGGACAGGTGCTGATCATCTACGTGCTGCAGGCGGCCGCGATGGGGCTCATCGGTGCAGCCGCCGGAGCCTTGCTCGGCATCGGTTTCCAGTTCGCCCTGCCACGCGTGCTCAAGGATTTCCTGCCTGTGGACGTTTCGGTGTCCCTGGCGCCGTCGGCCATCGGCCTGGGGCTGGGTATCGGAGTGTGGGTCGCACTGATTTTCGCACTGCGTCCCCTGTTGTCACTGCGGCGCATTTCCCCGCTCCAGACGCTGCGGCGCGAGTCCGACGCCGATGTCATGCGTCGCGCCCAGCGCGATTCCGCCGCGATGGTCGTGACCTTCGCGATCGTGGCCAGCGTGCTGGCGATTGCCCTGCTGCGTGCCGGCAATCCGCAGCGGGCACTGGCCTACGCGGCGGCCATTGCGAGCGCCATCGGCGCGCTCTGGATCACCGCGGTGCTGCTCTCGAAGCTCGCGCGCCGGCTCACGAGGCCGACGCTGGCATTCGTGTTCCGACAGGGGATCGCGAATCTGTACCGACCGGGCAATCAGACGCGTTCCGTCATCCTCGCGCTTGGGTTCGGCGTGTTTCTCATGAGCACCCTCTACCAGGTGCAGCGCAATCTTCTCGGTCAGCTCGACATGAAAATCGAGCAGTCGCGCGCCAACGTCGTCTTCTTCGATGTACAGGAGGACCAGCACGCGGGGATCGATTCGATCATCCGCTCGACCGGACTGACCATCGTGCAGGAGGCGCCGATCGTCCCGATGCGCATCGCCAGCATCAATGGGAAAGCGGTGTCGCAGCTCCTGGCGCAGCGGGACAGCGCGCGCAGTGCCGCTCGGGGAGCTGGTCGCGATCCACGCGGCGACGGCGCGCCGAGCGGGCCTTCCCCCTGGGCGCTGCGCCGCGAGTTCCGCTCCAGCTATCGGGCGGCACCGACGCCCTCGGAGAAGATCGTTACGGGCAACTGGTTCGCCGCGAACGATTCCACCCCGCAGATCTCCGTCGAGCGCGAGCTCGCGTCCGAACTGAAAGTGAAGGTGGGCGACACGATCACCTGGAACGTGCAGGGTGTGCAGATCCCGACGCGCATCACGAGCACCCGCGACGTCACCTGGGCACGCTTCGAGCCGAATTTCTTCGTCGTGTTCAATCCTGGCGCGCTGGAACAGGCCCCGAAGCAGTTCGCCATCCTCGTGCACGCCCCCACGCCCACGGAAGTCGCCACGGTGCAGCGCGCCGTGGTGCGTGCTTATCCGAACGTCTCGAGTCTGGATCTCACGCTCATTCAGCGCACCATCAGCAACGTGCTGGGGAAGGTCACATCAGCCGTGCGATTCATGGCGATCGTAAGCCTCGCCTTCGGGATTCCAGTGCTCTTCAGCGCCGTGGCCGCGACGCGGCGTGAACGACTCCGCGAAGGGGTGCTGCTCAAGACACTGGGCGCTACGCGCCGTCAGGTAGGACGGGTGATGTTGTCCGAATACGCGCTGCTCGGTGCTCTCGGCAGCCTGACGGGAGTCGTGCTTTCGGTGGGCGGCGCCTGGCTGCTCATGAAGTTCGTCTTCGAGACGACTTTCTCACCCGCCATCGCTCCAGTGCTGCTTGTCGCGGGCGGTATGACTCTGCTGGCGGTGGTGATCGGCCTGGCGACTGGACGCGAGGTGTTCCGCGAGACGCCAATGGCGGCGCTCAGAGACGCTTGAACGCTTGAACGCTTGAACGCTTGAACGCGTTCTAATTGAGTATCCCTGGCTGGGCTGCGATATGCGCCGAGCACGCGAGGAACATTCCTGTAGTAAAGGCGAGAATGGCGCGCTGAATGAACGCTTTCTTGTCGAACTTCATGGGAGGCGGGAGGAGGCGGGAGACGATCTTTGCTTTCAAGCGTTCAAGCTTGCAAGCGTTCAAGCGTGCAAGCTTTCCCTTTAGACGCTCCAGCCCAGCTCATTGTTTCTTCAGCAGTCGCTCGATACTCGAGAACAGCTGCGTTTCGTCGACGATGGGCTTGGTGATGTAGTCGTTGAACCCCGCCGCGAGGAACTTTTCCCGGTCGCCCGCCATGGCGTGTGCCGTGAGGGCAATGACGGGGAGGTCCTGCAGGGCCCGGTCACGGCGAATGCGCTGGAGGATCTCATTCCCATCCATCCCAGGGAGCGAGATGTCGAGCAGCACGAGGTCGGGCTTGTCCCTGGCGATTCCGGCCAGGGCGTCAGTGCCGTTCTCGTATTCGACGAGGTCGAACTGGTCGCCGAGGATCGCCTGCAGGAGCAGGCGGTTGTCGGCATTGTCCTCGACCACTGCGAGCGTGGGCATCAGCCTGCCGCGGCGAGGCGAATGGCGTCCAGGTGACTGCAGGCCAGGGGCAGGTCGCTTTCGATGCGCATCACGTGCGTCGAGCACTGGTCCAGCTCTCCGCGGCTCGCGAGCTCCTCACCGGCAACGCACGCCTGGTGCACCGTTGTAGCGCCAAGCTGGCCGGCGCTGGACTTGAGGCCATGCAGTGCTGCGCGCAGCGCGGCAGCGTCCCCGCAATCGAGCGCCTCCCGTGCCTCGGCCGCGCGCGTCGGAGCGTTTCGAAGGAACAGCTCGATCATGCCGCGTACGAGCTTGTCGCCACCAAACCCCCGCAGCCGCTGGAGCGCCGCGTCGTCGACGTACGAGGACAACTAGTGCTCGGTTCGACGAATCGACGACTGGACGGTCGCGGCGAAGCGGGCCCAGTCGACGTTTTGTCCATCGGTGCCCGTGGCCTTCGGCAACTGCGCCTGCGGCTGGGGTGGCATCTGGCTCGGCTGCGACTTGGTCGGCGTCTCGGGCGGCAGGATGTTGACTGCCGGAATCGCCGTCGTGTTGCGCAGCTGCGGGATGCGCGGCGGCGCGATGTTGGGCGCCCCGAGCGACGGCATCATGAGATCGGTCACCATGAGCGCGAACTCTTCGCCCGAGCTCATGATCTGCATCGCATTCGCGGCATCGGCCGCTTCGGTGACGCGGAAGCCGCCGCCCTCGAGGAGCGCGCGAGCCATGCGCCGCCACGCCGGATCGGCGTTGACCACGAGAATCGACGGCGGACCGCCATCAGCCTGCGCGGACTCGCCGATGTTGTCGCCGATGACGCGCTCGACTTCCTGGAGCGTCGTCTCACCGCGACGCACGCGGGCGACGGCAACGTCGCGCATCGGGGCCATGCCCTGCGCGATCGCAGCCCGCTGCAGCGAGTGCGCGGTCGCGCCGCCGGCGATCATGTCGGCGAGGGTGGGCGAGATGACGGAGACTTCCACGAGCGGGAGCCGGCCACGGTAACCGGTATTTCCGCAGCGCTTGCACCCCACCGCGCGCGACAGCGGGAGAACGCCGTATCTGGCGCTGAGCCCCTCTTCCTCTTCGGTGAGCGAGCCGATGAGCGGCTGGGCGCAATCGGGGCACACGCGGCGAATGAGGCGTTGCGCGAGCGTTCCGCGAAGCGTGGTCGCGATGGTCTGGCGATCCAGGCCGAGGTCCTGGAGGCGTGCGATCGCCGACATCGCGTCGTTCGTGTGCAGCGTGGCGAGCACCAGGTGGCCGGTCATGGCGGCCTGCGCCGCGATCTGCGCCGTCTCGCTATCGCGAATTTCTCCAACGAAGATGACGTCGGGATCCTGACGCAGGAGCGCGCGGAGCGAGTTGGCGAAGGTGATGCCGCGCTTGGGGTCAACCTGGATCTGCGTGATGCCCGGCAGCTCGTACTCGACGGGATCTTCGACCGTGGAGATGTTCACCTCACCCGTGGCGATCTCGCGGATCGCCGAGTACAGCGTCGTCGTCTTGCCGGAGCCCGTGGGTCCCGTGACGATGACGATGCCGTCGCGGCAGTTGAGCAGCTGGCGCAGGCGCGCGAGCTCGCGCGGCGTGATGCCGACCTCGTCGAGCTTCTTGGTGTTTTCGGGACGCAGGATGCGGATGACGGCCTTTTCGGCGTCGCGCGTCGCGACGGTCGCGATGCGGAGGTCGACATACCGGCCGTCGATGGAGACGCGCGAGCGGCCGTCCTGCGGCCGAATGCGATCGGCGATGTCGAGCTTGCCGAGCACCTTGATCCGCGACACGACGCGGTTGAGCGCCACCATCGGCAGCTTCATGTACTCGCGCATCACGCCGTCGACGCGGAAGCGGACGGTGCCGCCCTTGGCGCCCGGCTCGATGTGAATGTCGCTCGCCGATTGCGCGACGGCGTCGCGGAGGATCAGGTTGGCGAGCTTGACGACAGGCGCGGAGTCGACTTCCGCGGCCGCGACCTGCTCGGGCTCGAGCTCCTCGACAATGCGGACGGCGTCCGCAACCTGCTCGTCGACGCTGCTGAGCAGCTGCTCCATGCCGCGATCGCTGTTGTACGCGCTAAAGAGCGCGTCACTGATCGCGGACGGCGATGCGAGCTCGAAGATGGGGCGGCGGCCGGCCGCGAATCCAATCGCGTGCTCGACCTCGATGTTCGTGGGATCCGCGGTGGCGACGACGAGGTGCCGATCATCCTCGCGCAGCGGAAACACGTGGTACTTGCGCGCGATACGCTCTGGGAGGAGGGTGAGCGCGCGCGGGTCAGCCTTGTCGAAGTCGGCTTCGGCGAGGCCGAATGCGGGAGCGAGGGAGGAGACCAGCTCCGGGGCGCTTACACCGAGGGTCCTGGATGCGATTTCCCAGGAGTCGATGAGCGAAATGTCACCCGGTAGGACCAGGACGTCGGCGCCTTTCAGTCCGGCGCGCGTCGCCGCGGCTGCTAGCCAATGCATACGGTTTGATCTCCCAGCGCAGACCCCGTCGTCGGAACCTGCCGCAGTGCTGCCTTGCCTGGTTAACTGCTGCGCCGACGGCGACTTCCGTTGGCGCGGTCTAACCTAAAACAGACGCATCAGGACTTCTATAGTCTCTTCCTGTACAGCAAGGCAGTCCGACGATTTGCGTGGAAGTATCGGCCTGCAACCAGACCGATTTTAGGCGTTTTTACCACGAGTTGCCGTGACGGTAATCACGGCTTCTCGGCTTCGAACCGTAGAAACGGCAAAGCGTGTTGTAAGCCGCGAAACCGCAAAGCCGGCTTTAACTGTTAAGGCCGAGAAGCCGAGACGCTGTTATTAAGACCCTGGTTGGCGACCATTCGTTAGACGTTCGTCCGTCCCCGCGCTGTCCCATGGATCCCTGACCCCAGCAATAGATGCTGCGGCTCAGGGTGATGCCGCAAACATGCCCTCCCTGCCCCGCGGACAACTGCGAAAACACCCGCCAGCCGCTGACTCGAGTCGGCACCCTACTGCAGGGGATCGGTGGACTGCTACACCGCGCGAAGAGGAGCGCGGGAGACACACCAAGCTGTCCGAGATCGTCTGCGCCCCAGCAGAATGCCATCCCTGAATCCGCGATCGCACAGGTCTGCAGCTCGCCCGCCGTGATCGCAACGAAGCGCTCGGCGGTCATTACTTGCTTCGGTGCGTTGCTCCCGGTCGTACTTCCATCGCCGAGGGCTCCGGTGGGGTTCGCCTCCCAGCAGAACGCATGCTGGTCGACGTCGATGCCGCATGTCGTGAAGCTGCCGACGCCAAGCGTCAGAAAGGCGGGCGCCTGAAGCGTGCGGAAGGGACTTCCCTGCGGCCGCGTCACCTCGACCCCGGCCTGACGTGATACCCAGGTGGCACCCCAGCAGAAGGTGGTGCCGTCAGCGGTGCGAGCACAGGTCCGCCTGGCGCCGGCCGCCATGGAGGCGAAGCGTTGCGTGGTCTGGATCTGCGTCGGTACCGTCACGCCATTGCCGACGGTCGCGAGGCCAAGCTGGCCGTCATCGTTGGCGCCCCAACAGAAGATCGCGCCGTCCGTGCGCATCGCGCAGCTATGATTCCCGCCCGCGACAACGTCGATGAATGCCTCCGTGGACTGCACACGGATCGGCGCGGACGCCTGACGCACCCCCGGATCACCAAGCGCGCCTCGGAGGTTGTCGCCCCAGCAGTAGACCACCCCGCTCTCGGCGGTCGCGCAGGTGTGTCGGCCTCCCGCGCTGATCTCGACGAACTTACCAGCAGTGGACACACGATCGGGGGCGCGACGACACGGAATCTCGCGATCGCGACGGAGGCACGGTGCGGCGTCCGATGCGGTCCCAAGCTGGCCGAACTCATTGCTCCCCCAGCACCACGCCTCGCCGTCAACGGTGAGCGCGCAGGTATGCTCCAGACCGGCCGATACCGACGCGAAGCGATCGGTGACGGGATCATCCAGCGTGGGAATGCCGCCGCGAGGGATGAAGGGTTGCTCGCACCCGATCGCGACGACGACGATTCCCACGACCAGCGCGTGTTTCACGCGATGTTCGTTCGCTCCAGAGCGGCAAGACGCTGCAACACTTCCGCCAGCTCCTGTGACAGCTGCTCGTACACCCGATATGCCGCATCCGTAGGACGCGCATGTCCTGTCTGGACGCTGCGCCCGAGCGCCGCGATGCGGTTGTTCAGCTTGATCGGGAAGTTGAGCGGATCCTGCCCACTGCGATTGCGCACCTGATACAGCTCCTCTTCGATGTCCCGGAGCTTCGCGGCCAGCGCGTTCGCGGAATCCGCGAATGCGGGCTCGCGCGCGGCTCGATCGGCGAGCTGCCGCCGCATACGACGGATGCGGAGCACGGCGTCGTCGGCGAGGGAAACCTTGTCGCGGATGCGTATGGCGAGATCGAACTGACGCTGCAGGTCGGCGACGCTCACGCCCTTGAGTCGCGGATCAATCCGCACAGTGAGCGGCTGTGTTGCGGCCAGTGATGGAGACCCGTTCTGATACGCCGTGACGCGCACCTGATAGCGGCCAGGCACCGCGAGCGGCCCCTGATCCGGGGCCGCACTCCAGATGATCATGCATGGAAACACCGTGGCGCCGGGATAGCGCAGATCCCAGACGAAGCGATTGAGGCCGGCGCTCACGGTGGGATTGGCCGTCTGATTGCGCCGCCTCGGCGTTTCGCAACCCTGCGGCTCGAGAATGGTGTCGCGTGTTGCGGCGGCAGCCTTCTGCACCGAATCGGCGCGCGCGGAATCAGCGGGTGAGGGCTTTGGGGTGCCGCGAAATGTGCGAACGACATGGTTGGTCGCATCGAGGATGTCGACGCGAACACTGTCGGCCACGCGGGTCAACGAATACTGGATCACGGCTTCGTTCACACCGCGTGTCGCGGGACGTGGCGGATAGAGCCGCAGGGGGGTGGTGGCCACCGTGGCATTGAAGCCGCGGATGGGCGCGATGTCGTCGAGTACATAGAGCGACCGACCATGTGTCGCGATGACCAGGTCGTGATCCTCCACGACGAGGTCGGACACCTGCGTGTCGGGAAGATTGAGCGACAGGCGATGCCAGTTGGCGCCGTCGTCCCAGGACACATACGCGCCGTGCTCGGTTCCGGCGTACAGGAGCCCCGAGCGTGTGGGATCTTCCCGGATCACATGCGCGTAATCGTCGGCACGAACACCGGCGGTGATCTTCGTCCAGGTGCGGCCGAAGTCGTGGGTTTTGTACAGGTACGGAGCGCGATCGTCGTTCTGATAATTCTTCGCCGCGACATACGCGGTGCCCGAATCAGCGCGCGACGCGTCGATGATGCTGATGCGCGCAAACTTCGGCAGTCCGGTCGGCGTGACATTCGTCCAGGTGCGACCATGGTTGCGGGTCACGTAGACGAGACCATCGTCGCTGCCGGTCCAGATGATCGCCGTGTCGAGGGGAGACGGCGCGACCGCGAAGATCGTGGCGTAGATCTCCGGACCGTTCATGTCGTGCGTGATCGGACCACCGCTGAAGCCGAGGGTGCTGGTGTCGGCGCGGGTGAGATCGGGGCTGATGCGCGTCCAGGACTGCCCTTCGTTACGGGTGACCCACAGGTGCTGCGACGAGGTGTACAGGAGCCGCGGGTTCTTGGGGGAGAACACGATCGGATACGTCCACTGCCAGCGCTCTGGCAGGGCAGACGCGGGCTCACCGGAGAAGAAGCGCGGATACACCTGCACGTCGCGAATCTGGTCGTTGCTTCGGTCGTACCGCGTGAGCAACGCGCCCTGGCTCCCCGCATAGATGATGTCGGGATTCTTCGGGTCGGGTGCGATGTAGCCCGACTCGCCGCCACCCACGTCGTACATCCAGTCGCCGAGGGAGTCGGACTGCGCTCCACGAAGATTGTCCCAGCCGCGCGACGGGAGACAGAGCGTCGAGTTGTCCTGCTGCGCACCGCACACGTGGTACGGCTCGTCTGTCGTGGTGGCGACGTGATACAGCTGCGCGGTTGGAAAATCCTGTGCGGACCAGCTCTGCCCCGCATTCACGCTGACCGCGCCGCCGCCATCATTGGCCTGCGCCATCCGGCGGTTGTCGTTCGGGGCGATCCAGAGGTCGTGGTGATCCCCGTGCGAGCCGGAGATCGACGTGGGGAACGTCGCGCCGCCGTCATCAGAGCGCCAGAAACTCACGTTCTCGACGTAGACGCGATCCTTGTTCTGCGGATCGGCGGTGATGTGGGTGTAGTAGAACGCCCGCTGCCGCAGCTTCCGCTCGTCGTTGGTGCGCTTCCAGGTCGCGCCGGCGTCGTCAGAACGGAAGACACCGCCGTCCGCGTTCTCCACGATCGCATACACGCGGTTTCCATCCTGCGGGGAGACCGACACACCGATGCGCCCAACGACGCCCGGAGGCAGGCCGGGATTCCTCGTGATCTCCGTCCAGTGCTCCCCACCATCGATGCTCTTGAAGAGCCCACTTCCTGGCCCGCCGCTCGACATCGTCCAGGGAGTGCGGAACGCCTCCCACATCGCGGCAAAGAGGACATCGGGATTATTGGGATCGATGGAGATGTCGATCGCCGCGGTGCGGTCGTCGCGATAGAGGACCTTCCGCCAGCTCTTGCCGCCATCGGTGGTCTTGTACACACCGCGGTCGGTGTTGCGGCCGTACGGGTGTCCGAACGCGGCAACAAAGGCGACATCGGGATTCTTCGGGTGAACGCGGATCTTGGAGATCGCCTGGGTCTCCGCGAGGCCGAGGTGTTGCCAGGTCTTGCCGCCGTCCGTGCTGCGATAGACGCCGTCGCCCTGCATGATGTTGCCGCGGAAGCAGGTCTCACCCATCCCGATGTACACGACGTCGGGATTGCTTTCCGACACCGCGACGGCGCCAACGGAGCTGGAGCGCAGCTTTCCGTCGGTGACAGGCTGCCAGCGCACGCCGCCATCGCTGGTCTTCCACAGTCCACCTCCCACCGCGCCGAAGTAGTACTCGAGTGGGCGGCTGCTGCTGCCCGCCACAGCGATCGAGCGCCCTCCCCGATTGGGGCCGATGCTGCGCCACTTCAGCGTCTGGAGCTGAGTACTGTCGATGCCGACGACTGGTGTGATGCGCGCGTACGGCGACTGGGCGAACAGAGCGGCGGGAAGCGCGAGAAGGGCGAGCGTTCGCATGAGTGGCGAGGCAGTATCGAAGTGGGTGAACGAGGTGACAGCGAATGGCACATGAAAAACTGGTGTCCCGCGTCCATATATAGGTAGAGGAGGGTTTTCGCCACGATGCTCTTCGGCCTGGCTGCCACGACGGCCGTCCTGCTGCAACAGATAGCGACGCCGACGCAACGCGAGAGCGCCCGCCTGCAGCGCGATGCGCGGAATGCGCAGACGCGGTTCGAGAGCGTGCGGCGGATGAACTTGCCGCGACGTCCATCCGGGGGAACATCGCTCTGCGATGCGCGCATCGGCCGGTATTGCTATACGTACGATTCGTTGGAGGTACCGCGGCCCGACGAGTCGAAGTCCATCCAGTCGGCGCGCGAGCGATTGCTCGGCGTCCTCGATTCCGCGGCAGCATCGAACCCGGCCGACGAATGGATCGCCGGCCAGCGTGTTCGCTATCTCCTCGAGGCAAATCGAATCGACGACGCCGTGTCGGCCAGCCATGCGTGCTCCGGAGTCCGCTGGTGGTGCGCGGCGCTGGAAGGGCTGTCCCTGCACGTCGGCCAACGGTATGCGGCGGCCGACTCGGTGTTCCGACTCGCGCTCGACGTGATGCCGGCGACGCAGCGATGCGAATGGATGGACCTGAGGTCGGTGCTCTCGACGGCACTAGCGCGTGAATTCGCGCGCGCCGATTGCAACGCGAAGACCGGCCTGGCCAACGAGCTCTGGTCCTTGAGTCGGCCGCTCTGGTCGACACCAGGCAACGATCTGCGGACCGAGCATCTGGCGCGTCAGACGATGGCGCTGATTCTCGACCACTCCGCGAACGCGCATGGCATGCCCTTCGGCGACGACAGCCGCGAGCTGCTGGTGCGATATGGGTGGGCTGAGTGGTACACACGCTACGAGTCGGGGTACGCGACGTATGGCTCGGCCGTCATCACCGGGCACGACCGGGAGCCGAGCTACTATTTCTATCCCGAGGTTGGATCGCGACGCGCGATCGCTTCCGTCACGGACGCCAGCTGGACGCCGAGGCTACGGACAGCACGTTCGCGGTATGCGCCGCGTCATCTGACGGCGCTCGGGCCGCTACCCCATCAGCTCGTGCGGCTTCCAGCTGAGGGCGATTCGATGCGAATCGCCGTCGCGTACGCTGTCCACGACACTGCGCTCGAGCACGATTCGCTCTCCAGCACCCTGGCGGTCATGCGAGGCGAGCGATTGGCACTCTCCTCGGGCGCGCGCACTACGGCGACGCTTTCGGCAACACTGCCCGCGGAAAGCTCGGTGGTGAGCATCGAGGTGACCGGCGCGAAGTCCAAGCGCGCGGCGCGCGCCCGGTATGCGCTGGCGCCAATTACGCGCACAGCCCGCGCGGTTCTGTCCGACATTCTGCTGTTCGATCCGCGCGGCGTCGGCGAGGTTGCCGAGCGTGACGAGCTATTGACTCATGCGTTGACGTCGCCTCGAGTGCGGACGTCGCAGCCCCTCGGGGTGTACTGGGAAGCGAGAGTAGCGGGCGAGGACGTTCCGGTGTGGGTGACGCTGGCGGTCGTGCCTGAGCGAATCGGGCTCGTGCGCCGAATCGCGGCACGCCTGAAAGTGGCCGCGGAACCGGCACCGGTGCGGCTCCGGTGGCAGAGCACAGCGGGCCGGCTGCGAAGCGGTGAACGCGTCGTGCTCAATCTGCCAGCGAATGCCCGAGGTCGATATCGCGTGACCCTGTCAGTCGAGGGACTGTCCACGTCCCGCCTCGTGGAAATCACCGGCAACTGAGAGCTCAAGAAACCTGAAGGCGCGGAAGGGTAAAGGTTTCTGTCCCCGTATGCATTTGTTTTTTGTGGTACGGGTCCTGCCTCGCTGCACGGTGAATCGAATCGCAGCAGGGAAAAATCGTGTCGAGCATTCGTTGCATCCGGTCAGCGCGCACATTCGCGCTTGCCGCCATCGTTCTGGCCGCCGCCTGTGATCAGGCCCCAGTAGAGCCGACCCCAGCCGAAGTTCCCGCCGACGAAGTGCGGGACATTCCGGCGCCCGCGCTCTCCGTCATAGAGCCGAGCAGTCCGTTGATGGCGCTGCAGTCATGCGGCGCACGGGTGGAGTACAAGCTCACCAATATCCGGCATACGGCCGGGACCGTGACGGTGTACAACGACGCGTCGCGTCTCTACGTGACGTACCAGGTCACGGAGAAAGACTGGTTCATCTCGGACACGCGGCTGGCGGTGTCGCAGAGCTATGCGGGGATCCCGCAGGACAACCGTCACATGCCGATGCCGTGGTCGTTCCCGAACGCGGGTGAGCATACACCGCCGACCAAGAGTGTCACATACTCGTTCGCCCTGAGCGAGCTGGGCGTGAAAGGCGGTGACAACGTCGTCATCGCCGCGATGGCGGGCGTCGTCCACCCGAAGCACAAGCGGTACGACGGTCCGTGGGAGTGGATGGTGATGTGGGGGATCGGAAACGTCTCGGGCCGCAGTCTCGAGACGCTGCACAACTACACCATCACGGGATGCGCCGCTCCCCCACCGCCACCGACATCGACCGGAGGCATCTTCACCCTGACGTTCGACGACGGCTGGCTCACGACCTACGAGACCGCGTACCCGATTCTCAAGAAGCTGGGCTTCAAGGGGAACGTGGCGGTGAATGCGAACCCCATCGACAGCAACTGGGTGGGATACATGACGCTGCCGCAGCTCAAGGAGCTCGACGCGGCGGCTTTCCAGCACATTGGGATCCTAAGCTTAGAATTCCACGTGGACAAGTTGTCGCG